>Ga0307440_1000299_pt1 | contig 23996 bp, 22 predicted proteins | sample SalMarWE160410MG_FD_202150 | JGI IMG/M metagenome (GOLD analysis project Ga0307440, IMG submission 202150) | Salt marsh sediment microbial communities from the Plum Island Ecosystem LTER, Massachusetts, United States - WE1604-10 | ecosystem: Environmental > Aquatic > Marine > Intertidal zone >...
GGAGTTGGTCAGCTACACGAAAGACAAGAAGATATTCTCAAAGGGAGATCCATCGGAATATCTATTTATCGTTTCAGAGGGCATTGCTCAAATTAGTGAATATATGCAGAACGGGGACAGGCAGATACTTGCCTTTTTCCGTCCAGGAGATTTGTTTGGACTTTCAGAGGATGGTCGATATTCGCATACTTCTACCGCTGTAACTCCAGTGCGGCTATTCAGGTTGCCCAGCGAAAAAATGCGTGAACTCTTGCTGGTAGATTCTCAGCTACAGCTACATATTCTTGTGAAGGTCACGCATGAGCTAAGAACCGCACAGCGGAAACTCATTGTGCTTACGAGAATGAAACCCGCACGCCGGTTGGCTTCCTTTGTTTTGGAGTTTTCCAAACATAGGGATTTTATGGACTTTAAGAATAACGTCGTATATTTGCCCATGCTGCGTGATGATATTGCTGACTATCTGGGGATCCGCCGAGAGACTCTTGCTCGTGCCATAACTGATCTGGAGAAAATGAAGGTCATTAGACGGCTGTCTCGTCACAAGATGCAGATATTGGACTTCGAGGCATTGGTCAATCTCAGTAGAGTGTGATTATGAGGGGTGCGGTATAGAATTTCTCGGAGACTGATGTCCAACGGAAAGGGAAGGGCTCGAGTCTGGTTTTATAGCGTTTAAGTCGTCATGGGTTCGCCAAGGATGGAATATGGTGCCAGGTTTTGAATTTTTCCCTGGCCGGCGTCCTTTCCCTGCATGTCTGCGGCGTCAGGTAGACCACGCTCTGCGCAAGGCGCCGATCATCTGTTCGCGGTTCGGGTAGTCGCCGAACCAGTAGCCCATGCGCTTCGCCAGCCGCTCGAAGTCCGCGCATGCGAGGGGTTTGTAGTCAGGTCTTGTGTACTGCGTCAAGATAGGTAAAAGACAGGGCCGGGGTCTAAGACTCTGGTCATGTCAATATAGTCGAAGAGCAAGACTTAGCCACTAGGCCAACCATGCAAGACGACGATTTCTGCCGGGTGTCCGTAGCCACTTTCAATAAGCTGGCTGAGCGCTATGCCGAGAAATACTTTCATTCGGACATTTACGACCGGTATCTGGGGGAGTTCGCCAAACGCATCCGGCCGCAAGGGGCAAGCGTCCTTGACGCTGCGTGTGGACCCGGCAACGTCTCTGCGTATCTGGCGAAAGCCAGGCCGGATCTCAGATTGGTCGGTATCGATCTCGCTAAGGGAATGATTAAGCAGGCCATGTCGAGAGTCCCGAGCGCAGAATTCCTGGTCAAGGACTGTCGGCATATCGACACACTTGACGAGGTGTTCGATGCCTGTGCTTTTGCATTCGGCCTGAGCTATCTGACTGACGATGACGCCGAACAGTTCTTCACCTCGCTTAACGCCTCGTTGAAGGATTCAGCCATGTTGTACTTGTCCACGATTACCGGCGAACAGCGTTTCTCCAGATTCGAAGAATCCGCCAGCGGGGACAAGGTTTACCTCGAATATCGAAACGTTGACGATGTGGTTTCGATGGTCGAACGAGCGGGGTACAGGGTTGATTTCATGGAAATGATCGCCAGTCCTGCCAATGCATCGAAATCAACACAGGATCTTGTTCTCATTGCGCAGAGAGACTGATCGGGGATGGCTCAACCAGATCCCATTATCTTTTGATGCGCGATAATGCCGTGTTACGACAGCACGCAGGCAAAGGCAACATGAAGGTGGATGTATTGGTCATCGGCGGCGGTGCCGCCGGCCTGATGTGTGCCATCGCTGCGGGACAGCGCGGGCGTAGCGTGTTGGTGACCGAACAGGGGATAGCTCAGACTCTGACCCTAATTGCTCTCATCTATCCCTCTGGCATTCTACTTCGGTGCTCATGTTGGGCAAAAAGACGAAAATTCTTGTCGTTTTCATTACTCAAAAAGCGAGCCGATCGCTATTCTGGCGCATGAATTAATTCATGCGCTAAATGCAACATCACATATTCCGAAAGCGCCAAATCTAATTATTGAGGAAACCAGGGCCTACTTGTTTGACAGGCTTGTAGCTTGTTCATTGGCGGAAGGAGATGATATTTGTTGTCCGCTTAAGTTTTACCAATGGAAGTATCCCCCGCCGATATGGGTGTGGAAAATCCCTGATCAATTGGCCCGTGTTGTGGCCGACAATGCTGTCAGAAACGAATTTGGGGGCCGCGTATGTCTAAGCGAGAAGGGCAAAAACTCTTTGGGCGAATATTCCGCATGGGTGCGTAAAATCATGTTTAACCCGAAACTGTTATCAGCCATATCAATGGCAACAGAAAGGGAATTAAGGAAAGATGATGTTGATGGGGAATCACACTAGAGTTGGCGTATGGATTTCCGGGATCAGTTCCCACATTGCCGCAAGCGAGGGATTCGGGGTCAGATTGAGGCAGACCCGTTTCCACGGGAGTTGGGGTCGGGTCTCGCACGCTAGCATTGGTGTGCGGATTGCAGTTGATCATGTAACAATGCGAGACTTGACCCTATGCCTTCTCTGTGTAGCGGATAAGTAAATAAAGGTCGCGTCTTGAACGCATATCCGGCGGTGGTCAAAGATATTCTGTTCAGGGCTGCCCCGTGGGTAACAAACGTCCTCTTCGCTTGGGTTGGCTCCCTGCTTTAGCCGATTTTCCAAAACGGTAAAATTTCGCCGGTGTTTGCGGGTTTTGCCCCATTATTTCCGAAGCGGTAAAATTTCTTTACTTTTGATTGAATTTGCGTCATTATTTCCGAATCGGGAAAATTGTTGCGCATTGGAGGCCGTATGGCTGCAGACTTTCCGAACCAGGAAAACCACGGTGGAAACCGCTACGGGCGTGTGCGCACACCGGCAGAGCTAGGGAATCTCACCCGATTTCACCGCAAGTCTGCGGGGCTGACTCTGGCGGAAATTTCTGCCGGCGCCCACTTGGGGCTGCGGTTTTTGTCCGAGTTCGAACGAGGCAAGGAAAATGCTTCGCTGGGCCGCGTCCTGAAAGCCCTTCGGGCGTTGGGGTTGGAGATGCTCGTGGTTCCCCGCGAAGATGCGGAGAGAATTCTCCGTGACCGAATGCGGACAGGGGGCCAGCAGGAGAGGCCTCGATGAAACCCCGGCACGGCTCGGTTTGGTACGAAGACCAACGAGTGGGCGGGCTGCGATCGGACCGGCGCGGAATTCTGTACTTCTGTTACGCACCTGAATGGCTGTCCGGCGGGTTCCCCATCTCGCTTCAACTGCCATTGAGTCTGGGCGAAAATGAGGTTAACGCGCACGGATTCTTCCAAGGGCTCCTTCCCGAAGGCCGAAGTCGCCTGGCGGTGTGCAGGCAGCTGCGCATCGACCCCGACGATGATGCGGCCCTGCTGTTCGCTATTGGTGAGGACTGTGCCGGTGCCCTCAGCATCGTGTCCGGCGAGGAGCTGCCGGACGAAGGGCAGAAAGGGCTGCCCGCCGAGCTATCCGCGGAGGAAGTGACTCGCATTATCGACTCGCGTGGCGCCGCATCGACGGAAATTCTCGGTGAGTCCCGTCGGTTCTCACTCGCCGGGGCGCAGGAAAAGCTTCCCGTGATCGTCGAGGGTGACAGGTTTTTCCGGCCCGACCGGCTTCATCCTTCAAGCCATATCCTGAAATTCGAGACCGTGCAGCATGTCTGCTTCGCCGAGTACGCGACGCTGGAATTAGCAAGGAAGCTCGGGCTGGAGGTCGTGGATTGCCGGTTTCGCAGCAGCGATAACCGTAGTCAGCGACCCTGCCTTCTGATCGAACGTTACGATCGCTACCGGGACGATGCGGGGACGCTTCACCGTCTGCATCAGGAGGACTTCATTCAGGCACTGGGTTACGAGACGATGGTGAAGTACGAAGAAGATGGCGGCCCCGGGTTGGCCGATGTGTTCGAGTCGTTGCGCGAGCATTCGCCGACGCCGATCCCGGAAACCGGCCGGGTGCTGGATTGGCAGATATTCAATTACCTGAGCGGCAACTTCGATGGGCACGGGAAGAATCTCGCGCTGCTTTACGGGCAGAATCGTGCATTGCCCGTGCTGGCGCCCTTTTACGATCTCGTTTCGATCGATTTCCTCAACAAAGCCGCGAATGCGAATTACACGCGGACAATGGCATTCTACGTCGGGGGCGAAGGAGAGCCGGAGCGTATTGGCCGGGAGGCATGGCGAACGTTTGCGAGGGAGATCGGCTATCGGGCGCCGGAGGTAGAACGCCGGCTCCTCGATATGTCGGATCGCATGCCTGCTGCAGCCAAGCGCGTCCGGGAGGAGTTCGCCGACCGCTTCGGGGACAAGGCCGTATACGACCAGTTCGAAAGAGTTGTCGCAAGACGCTGTAACCGGACAGTCCAGATCATGCGGGGCAAGGGCTGACGCTCAGCGAAATTGATAATTAGTAGGGCATGGGGGGCGAGTAATACATTTTGAGAAAGACGCGCGCCTAGCTTGTGCGCGAATTGGGGGCAGGTCTCGCGCGGTAGCATTGACGTGCGGATTTCAGTTGGTCATGTGACACTGTGGGGCACTGCTTCAAAGAAGTGCGAGCCGTAAGGAGAGATATGTTTGCGCGCGTGATCACAGCCCAGGCCGGCTCCGAGGGATTCGACGGCGTCATCCGTCTTGCCGAGCAGCAGTTGCCCAGCGCTCGTGCACAGCCCGGGTTCAAGGGCTATTACCTGCTCACCGATGCGGAAAGCGGCAAGGTCGTAATCCTATCGCTGTGGGAGACCCGGGAACAGATGGAAGCGGTTGCCGGGCCGTCGGGAGTACGAGATGAGGGAATTTCCGCGGCGGGACTTACGCAACTGCACCTGGAAACCTACGAAGTCGCGATGGATGCTGAGCCGTAGCCAGCAATAGGGGACGGGCCTGTCTTGGTGTAATTGGCCGCACGAGTTTTGCGCACGCGCTCAGCTTCCTCAGTTTTCGAGTTTCAAGTCGGGCTTGCCTTTTGCCTATCGGCGATCAAAAGGCAACCCTGCCCCCCAATCTGCTGCGATTGGTGCGGTTCGTGCGGTTCGTGAAGAAGCGAGGTTGACTCAATCTGCTCCATTGGCTGTTGTTGCGCGATAATGCCGCGTTACGACGACACGCGGGCGAAGGCAGCATGAAGGTGGATGTATTGGTCATCGGAGGCGGTGCCGCCGGGCTGATGTGTGCCATCGCTGCCGGACAGCGTGGGCGCAGCGTGCTGGTGGCCGAGCATGCCAACCGGGTCGGGAAAAAGATTCTGATGTCGGGTGGAGGGCGCTGCAACTTCACGAATCTTGGCGTGACCCCGGCTAATTACCTTTCCGCCAATCCGCACTTTGCCAAGTCGGCGCTGGCACGCTACACGCCGGCCGATTTCATTGCCCTGGTGGAAAAGCATCAGATTGCCTATCACGAGAAAGAGCTTGGGCAGTTGTTCTGCGATGTGTCATCCAAGCTGATCGTGCGCATGTTGCTCGACGAATGCGTCGACGCCGGCGTGCGCATCGAGACCAACTGCAGCGTCGGCGATCTGCGCAAGACCGACACCGGCTTCAGCGCAAGCTCGCCATTAGGCGAGATCCAGGCGCAATCGCTGGTCATCGCTACCGGCGGCTTGTCCATTCCCAAGATGGGTGCCAGCGGCTTCGGCTACGACATCGCCCGCCAGTTCGGTCACAAGGTGCTTCCGGTACGCGCCGCTCTAGTGCCCCTGATACAAAGCGGCAAACACCAGCAACACTACGAGGGTCTTTCGGGGGTGAGTCTCCCGCAGGTCGTTGCACGGGTCGGCAAGCAGGCTTTTCGCGCCGGGATGCTGTTTACCCACCGCGGCATCAGCGGCCCGGCCATCTTGCAGATTTCCTCATACTGGCAGCCGGGCGATGACTTGCGCGTCAACCTGGCGCCGGACACCGAGGCTGCCGATTGGCTTCATGCGCAACGTCGCACGCAACCTGGCATGGAGCTGAAGAACGTGCTTGTCGACCTGCTGCCCAAACGTCTGGCGCAACGCCTGTGCGAAGTCTGGTTTTCGAGCAAGCCGATGCGCCAGTACAACGAGAAAGAACTGGCCGCCATCGGCGCGCAGCTCAACGATTGGCCCATCGTCGCCAGTGGCACCGAGGGCTACCGCACGGCTGAAGTCACCCTGGGCGGAGTCGATACTCACGAATTGTCATCCAGCAGCATGCAATCAAAACACGTGCCTGGCCTGTTTTTCATTGGCGAAGTGGTCGACGTCACCGGTTGGCTGGGAGGCTACAATTTTCAGTGGGCATGGGCCAGTGGCCAAGCCGCCGGGCTGGTTGCCTAGTTTGTTGAGGAGATCTGGGGTCAAGCTCAGCCTGCCCCCAGATCTTGGTCAAGTATGTCTTGGCAATTCGTGTACGAGCAGAAACCATGCGCTACGTGTTGCGTTCACCAACAGAATAATAGTCCCCGCGAAAAAACCGATCTCCATGGAAAGAAGCTGAATCGTTGACGGCAGAAACAATTCCACTGACGCCGCTGCAAGGAATAAGCGGCCCGCGAGCGATATCGAAAGACGGGAGATTGCGTATCCGCGATGTTCAGCATCCATGGCCCGCCCCGAAAAGATCACGTTGAAAAATTCCGGAACAAATCGCATGACACTGATGCCGTCGAATACCAGCAACAGGATTGCTCCGGCCGCCAGGAAGTTTGCCGGCAGGATCAGGAATAGGCCGGCTAGGATGACCAGGTAAAAATCGGTAAAGGTATGCTCGGCCACACGCCGCAGGTTGGCTTTCTCGGGATTTTTAAAGGCTTGGGCATGCAGCGTCAGTGCCACGAACATCAGTCCCGCAAGCGTGGCCGCAATGACTGCAATGGTCATATAGAAGGCTTGCCATCCGGAGATTCCGGAAGACAGCGGGATGTAGGCCTCCATTACCCGCCCTCCCGACGGCTCTGCTCAAGAGTAACAGAACGGGGGCATCAGAGTCTGAGGCGGCCCGATTTTTCGGGCAAAACGAAAAACATGATCCTCGGATTTTCCCTTAGATCGTAAGCATCCCTCGGAAAATGTGGCCTTCCCCCTATGGAAAAACGGGGGGCTCGCAAAGATCAACAAGTAGGACTATACTTACAAAGATAATATCCAGATTACTGGGCTCCATGGAAGGGGAGGGATGAGTCATTCGAAATCGCTCAGAAGGGCTTACACTGCGCTGTTTCTGGCCGCTTGGCTGCCCGAACTCGTGGTAGTGGCATTCGCCGGAACCGCCGGCGAATTGGTTCACGCGGACATCCATGAGAAGGCGAATGGCGGCGACCTGGAAACCTTCGGCGAACTGCACGCGGCCGCCGAACGGGGTGATGCCCGTGTACAGTATCAGCTGGGCTTGGCTTACCTGGGTGGACGCTCCAACGCCTCGCCGTGCCCCGCATACATCGATACGGACCGGAGAGCGCCGGTAACGGCTTCTTGCATCGCGCCCGACCATGCGAAGGCGGCCTTCTGGTTCCGCAAGGCCGCTGAGCAGAGTTATGCGCGCGCGCAATTTGCCTTGGCTCAGCTATATGTAAAGGGCGACGGTCTACAACAAAATTACACGCGTGCGGCTTATTGGTATCTCCAGGCGGCCAGGCAGGGAAACACGGATGCCATGGTCAAGCTGGGCGACTTGTACGCGAAGGGCCAGGGTGTCAAACAAAACGCAGCGCAAGCAGCGAGCCTTTACCTGCAGGCGGCCAGGCACGGTAATGCAGACGGACAAGAGAACCTCGGACGGATGCTAGAAACCGGCCAAGGGGTAGCGAAAAATGAGGCGCAAGCGGCTGTACTGTTCATCCTCGCAAAAGCCGGAGGCAACGCAAGAGCTGCGCAGTCCCTGGTCGAGCTGAAGACATTGATATCGCCAGCGCAGTTTGCCTGGGCGCAACGCCACGCAGAGACCTGGAAGATTGTCGATTTAGTGCGCCGCGCGTCGCACGGCGACCTGGCAGCTGTTCGAGCGCTCCGCAAGGAAGCCGCGAAAGGCGTTGCCGGCGCGCAGGTTGCCCTGGGCGCGCTATACAACTCAGGCGAGCCCATGCAAACGGATTTCTCAAAAGCTGCCGCCTGGTACCACAAGGCTGCTGAGCAGGGGAATGCGAACGCCTACTACAACCTCGGCGAACTGTATATGAAGGGGCAGGGCGTCAGGAAAAACCATGTCAAAGCGCTCAAGTGGCTCATGCTTTCGGCAGCCGAAGGCAATTACCAAGCTTCGGCACAAGCGGCGGCTCTCAAGTGGAAGATGACGCCTGAGGAGATCGAGGAAGCGAAGCACCGCGCGAATCGTTGGCAGGCCGAGCATTCGATGCACTAACAGCCGGGCTCGCTATCCTGAACTTAGTCTGCCTAATCCCCCAATCCTTTGTCAGCTGCAGAATACAATGGGAGATGCAGTGTCAAGATACGAGGTCTTGCCTTTTGCCTCAAGCTTCACCGACTGGTGGGTTTTACGATAGGGATAAGGAGTCTATCTTTAGTCGGCTTGGGTTTTAAATGAAAATTTCTTTATGCATCGGCCCGACGGAATCCATATCCCGCCGGGCCGATCGCGATTTTGGTTCTTCGCGTGTTATTGGGCTAAGTCCTCGAGGAACCTGTCAGTGTATTCCAGCGGTGTCGTGCCGCTGAGCGAATTGCAGGTCGGCGAAGCGTATCCAGTGTTGCTGGCACAAGGAGCATCGCGGTCCAGAGACCAGAAGTGCAAGCCCGCCAGACCATTACTGAGAGCATAATTGACAATCGTGTCAGCATCCGCGGCCGTGAAGATTTCACTGGAGGTATCATTCCTGCCGATCATCGGGGTTAGTTCGATATGGCTGGTCGGAATGCTGTAGACATGCTCCAGATTGATGACCGCCTGGATCGCCGATTGGCCCATTTCGCAGGCGCCATTGGCGACCACGCATACGCTAGGGCCGGCAGAGCCGTAATCCATTACCATCAGGTTGATGGTGTAGTTCTGCAATCCCGCTGCCTGGATGGCTCTGATCACTTCATCGCCCAAGCTGTTTACGCCGCCGTAGCTGCCATCCGAAGCGGCCAGCGTGGCCAGGGTGAAAGAGAAGCGCAGATTAGGGAACTGGTCTTCGGCGTATTTCACGGATGCAACCAGGTCGTTGATTTCGCTTGGAGTTTGTCCGCCTTCGATGTCGAAGTCGATTCCCAGCAGATAGGGGGTCTTGTACGCGGAAATGAACTGCACCATGCCTGCGCCGCTGGGGCAGGTAAAGGTGCCGGCTTGACCGCCGGTGGAGATGATATAGCTCACGCCGGCCTCAGCCAGTGACTGGATGTTGGCGCTGATGAAATTGGGAGCCGAAATCCCGCCCCAGTTCTCGCTGCCGCAAGTGCCGGTGGCGAAAGCCAGAGTGAGGGCATTTAGATTTGGCTCGCGGGTAGCAATCAGGCCACCGGCTCCCACTAGGGGAATGGCACTGCCAGTTACCGCCGTGCGCATGACGTCTGTGTTCCAGTTCAGATTGATGGTGGCGTCCTTATAAGGGCTGAACACAAAGCCTTGGACAGGGGGAGGTGTTGATCCACCGCCACCGGAGCCGCCGCCGGAGCCACCGCCGGAACCACCACCGGAGCCGCCACCGGAGCCGGAGTTGCAACTCCCGAGCGAAGTCCAGGGTTGCCCGGAGCCGGAACCGCCGTTATGCGTGGCCGGATCGTCGCCCTGTGTCCACCAGTTGGCTTTGTAGTTCACGTCGTTTTCGCTGGCTGTGTCGCCGCCAGTGTAGACCGTGCTCGCGCTCCATGCCGGTGCGCAGGTTGTGCCACCGCCCCCGGAGCTCCCGCCGGAACCGCCGGAACCGCCGGAACCACCGGAACCACCGGAACCACCGGAACCACCGGAACCGGAGTTGCAACTCCCGAGCGAAGTCCAGGGTTGTCCGGAGCCGGAACCGCCGTTATGTGCGGCCGGGTCGTCGCCCTGTGTCCACCAGTTGGCTTTGTAGTTCACGCCATTCTCGCTGGCTGTGTCGCCGCCGGTATAGACCGTGCTCGCGCTCCATGCCGATGCGCATGCTGTGGTGCCAGCGGACGCAATCGGTGAGACCGATACCGGCAGTGCATTCGCATTTTTGACGGTACCCATGATGCCGCCCAGAATGCCCAAGGCAAGACACAAGCTTGGATTTATTCGTATTGAATACATAGAACCTCCACAAGATTGGTGTTTATATTCGGTCTTGTTTATAGCATGTGATAAACATGCCTGTCTGTAGGAACACTCCAATGTCTAGGCGATTGCCTCGATATTGGTAGCAATCTGCCGCACCGGCATGCCGTAACGATGACACCTGTTGTTTTAGAAATTTGATTAAAAGACTGCAGTAGCCAAGCTGGTGTTTTTCTTGTTTATATTTGGATCTTAGCTTTAGATGCTACTTATGTTCAGTCGTTGTCGGGCGCTGATGGGGAAATAGGGAGCGAATATGGATAAACCTTCGGAAGGGGGAGTCGCCAAGCTGCGAGACGAGCTTCTTCGTCGAGGCGAAATAGTCGAGCCGTGGCATAGCTATTGGTACCATCGGCCTCTTCGAAACTTTCCTCCGCCGATCATCAGATATTCCTCCGAATATGATGGCGGGGATCGGCTTTGCCTGGTGTGCGCCCAAACCGATATTCCTGCGAAGAAGCAAAGAGAACTGGTGTGTGAGTGGTGTGACCTGCTTCCATCGCTCACGGAAGTTCGCACGCTTTGGTTCCAGTCGAAGGTGACACAGGAGCTATTTGAAGCGGCCTGCGGTATAAAGAAGCTGGAAGGGCTCTATATCAAATGGAGCGACATAAAACCTCGAGCCGATTGGGGCATTGGCTAAGCTGTCGCATCTGCATATCGGCGGAGCGCCGTCCGCCGAGCCGATAGAAGCCCTTTGCGATCTGAAGAATCTCGTCGATTTGGAGCTGAGCAATGTCAAGGCAGCCGAGACGCTCAGCTTCCTTGAGCGAATGCCGCAACTAAAATCTCTTGATCTTCCGCGCTTGAAATATTTGTTGATTTCCAACCAATTCAAGATGGAGGAGATGGCCAAACTCGCCGGACGGCTGCCGTCGGTAGCGTGCGACCGGTTCAAGCCAATAGGCGAACCGGTCAATTGGAACCGGTGTAAAAAGTGCGGAGACCACACGGGTTCGGCTGACCGGCAAACGCAAACCCTGGCTGTGTACAACTTGCGACGCGAAGCGTATAGAAAAGCATATCGAAGAATTCAATCGCATCTCCCGCCAAGCAGCGGCAGGTGAATAACAGGAGGCAGGCTGAGAAAGTGAGCTAGGGATCGCGTCTGGTCTTGGGTTTAAGCACAGGAGGTAATCCTGGTGAGCGGCCAGGGGTATACGCCCGGATTCAAAGACGAGTAAGCAAGCAGGGGCTGCTTTCGCAGCCCCTGCTTGCTTTACGCGGATGAAGCGTCAGGGATGGTTGCTTTTTCCGTGGTTCCTTCGATGATCGTGATCGGTGAAGATATCGCACGTGTTGCTGTCCTGGGACGATGTGATCGCATTGGACGCCGAGGTGTTGGTGCGGTTGTAACACAGTGGATGTCCGCGAGCACCAGTTTCATATTCGTAGTGCTGGCTGCTTGAGGCATTGGAATGGCCCAGGAAGTTGAAGCTTGGACTGAAGTTCAAGGTGTCGACGGTCTTGATGTCGTTCAGGAGGCCTCGCCTGTGCGCGCCGAGGAAATACGGATTCGAACTTTCCACATTTTCGAAACGCTGCTCTGACTGCGTGGTCTGGGAAACTCCGTCGGCGTTGAATTGAAGGGTGATATCCATCGATAACGGGAAGCTCCAATGGGCAACGGAAATGTGGGCGTCGCCATCGCCGCCGAACCGGGTCGTTAGGGTGTTTACGCTGTTGGTCACCGCGATGTTCTGTTCAAACAGGCTTGATGTGATGTCGAATGTCTGGTTGTTCGAGAAGTCGAACTTTTGAGTCACCGTGGTTGTAACCATACCTCGGGGCGTCAGGATGTAGCCGGAGGTCGTGATTCTGGGATTCGATGCTATACCAAAGGTTCCGGTGACGTTCCCGTCGGCAGTCTGGATGCTGTTCGATGTCGTCGGGTTGGGCGCGGGCACGTTGTCTTCTAGAACGGCGCCGCTGAATTGCTTCACCCGGGGATCCTGGAAGGCCAGGAGTTTCGCGGAGACAAGGAAATAGTTGTTTGCGTTGTAGACGGCGATGCCAACGGTGTGCTGTGCGCCGTCATCGAGTGCGCCCGCGAACGGCGTCAGGTTCACCCGATAGGGCTTGAAATTCAGCGTCTGTACGCCCGGGATAGGCGTCCATAGGAAAGGGTCCACTCCGCCGGTATAAATCCATGGCGACACCGGGGCGAGTCCGGCAAGGGAGCCGTCTATGAAGACCTCGACCTGTCGGAAGCCGGTTCCTCCACAGCTCTCCAACTCGCCTGCAAGGTCATCGGGCACGCAGGTATACCAGAACTCGTCACCACTCTGGCTCTGGGCGATGACGTCCAGGTAAAGGTGGGTCATGTTGGTGGGGAAGGTCAGGGTCTTGCTCAGAAGGTCGGAGCCCGAGTGCAGCAAGGCTGGGCCGTTGCCACTGTTAAGCGGAATGACAAGGCTCGGAATGTCCTGCGAGTGCCGGTGGTGCTCCTCGTGACCGTGGTGCCTGTGGGGGTACGGATAAAAATACAAGGAACCGCTGCCCTTGATGATTCCGGTATAAGTTGAGTTGACTACATTGCCGATATTCATCGTACCGGTCTGCGGTGATTCGAGAAATGAGCTCAAATCCGTGACGTCGCGCTGAACCTCCCATGAAGGCCCCAGCGTGGACGAGGGCTCAGGCGTCGTCCCATAGAAAATATTGGCATTGCCAAGAAACAGATATGCAGTGCGGTCGAATTGCCGGCCGGGTGTTACCGAGAAGTCACCGACGAAAACGACTTTGGCCCAGGGTGCCGGGCAGTTGCTCGGAGGCGTGTAGTCGATCGGTTTGGGCGTGAAGTTGGTGAAAGACTGATTCTGGAAAAGCGGTACGACACAGGGTTGGGTGTCGGGATGTGAAACCCGCAAATCGGCTGTTGCTACATTGGACGAACCGACGGCGGGTTGCGGCGGCAAATTCAGGCCGTATGAATGAGAATCGGCGATCGCTAACGGGGCCAGGAATATCAGCCCCGCAGCGATCGTCGGTGTAAGAAAACGCTTGAACATAAATATCCTCCACGTTCTTCGTGTTCGTGTTGCTTGGGTATAGCAGACGGTTCAGGTGCTGTCAACAAAAAAGCATGATATGCATAAGATGGTTTCCCCCAGGATATGCTGACAGATGTTCACCAATCGCCTTTATTTGTAATTTCTCAGTCAGTTACGAATACGAATTAAAAATTGAGTTCGGCACTGAGGTGCCCGCTTCCACGGATACCCAGAGAGGCGCATAATGCCTGAAAATGTGCGGCTCAAGTTTTCTGGGGATTGAGGGCCAGGCCTCGCATTGCAATATTGGAGGCGGGACGTGAGAATTTGGGTGGATGCGGATGCGTGTCCGGTCGTGATAAAAGAGATCTTGTTCAGAGCGGCCCGGCGTACGGGGATTCTCTTGACCTTGGTCGCGAATCAACCCGTGCGGGTACCCCCGTCGTCCGTCATCAAGATGCTTCAAGTGGCTCCCGGCTTCGACGTCGCAGACAATGAAATTGTCAAAAGGGTTAACGCTGGCGATCTGGTGGTTACCAGCGACATCCCTTTGGCGGCGGAAGTCATTGCGAAGGGCGGACATGTACTCAGTCCCCGCGGCGAACTCCACACCAAGGACAACATCGGAGCGCGTCTCAATATGCGGGACTTTCTCGACACTATGCGAGCGAGCGGCCTGGATACTGGCGGCCCGCCACCCCTCAGTCAGAGTGACAGAAAGGCCTTCGCGGGTCATCTCGACAGATTGCTGACGCGGCGCGTCGAATAATCGGGCGAACCCGGTTCCCAGCTTCGCGTATCTGCTGGAATCGTGTCACAATCGGTTTGCGTCGCATGCCGGCGTAACGATCAAGACAACCTGGAGGTTCCCGCATGAATGTTTTGCGCCGCAGTCTCGTTTCGTTCATCGTGTTCCTGACCCTGCTTGCATCGGGGTTCGGCATCGCCTCGGCCGCACCGGGCCCGCAGGCGCTGTACCAGGGCATGCAGTGGCGGCTGGTCGGCCCGTTCCTGGGCGGACGTGTGGAAGCGGTGGCGGGCGTGCCCTCGCAGCCGAATACGTTCTACTTCGGTGCGGTGGTCGGCGGGGTCTGGAAGACGACCGACGCCGGCAACAGTTGGCATCCCATCTTCGACAAGGAGCCGATCGGTTCGATCGGCGCGATCGCTGTCGCGCCTTCAGATTCGAACGTTATATATGTAGGCACCGGCGAGCGCGCGCCGCGCGGTGACATTTCCTTCGGCAACGGCGTGTACAAATCCACCGACGGCGGCAAGACCTGGCAGCACGTGGGCCTCGACGACTCGCGCCATATCGGGCGGATCCTTGTCGACCCGAAGAATTCCGACATCGTCCTGGCTGCCGCGCTGGGGCACGTGTACGGCCCCAACAAGGAACGCGGCGTGTTCCGTTCCACCGACGGGGGCAAGACCTGGACGAAGGTGCTGTACAAGAACGAGGACACGGGCGCGATCGATCTTGCCGCCGATCCGCACAACCCGCGCATTGTCTATGCGGCGTTGTGGCAGGTGCGGCGCACCCCGTGGAGCCTGATCAACGGCGGTCCCGGCAGCGGTCTGTACCGTTCCGCCGACGGCGGCAAGACCTGGACGCACCTGCAGGGCCACGGCCTGCCGGCCGGACCATTGGGCCGGATTTCGGTCTCCGTCTCGGGCGCGAACGGCAACATCGTCTATGCGCTCATCAACGCCCACAAGGGTGGCCTCTATCGTTCCGAGGATGGAGGCAAGACGTGGCAGCTGGTCAACGATGATCAGCATCTGCGCCAGCGCCCCTGGTACTACTTCGGCGTCCACGCCGACCCGAAGAACCCGGACAAGGTCTGGGTGCTGAACTTCAAGCTCAACGTCTCCACCGACGGGGGCAAGATGTTCAAGCAGGTCGCGACGCCGCACGTGGACAACCACGCGATGTGGATCGACCCGCGGAATCCGGAGCGGATCATCGAGGGCAACGACGGCGGCGCGGCGGTGACCGTCAACGGCGGCCAGAGCTGGAGCAGCGAGGAGAATCAGCCGACGGGGCAGTTCTACCACGTGGCCACGGACAACCGCTTCCCCTACCGCATCTACGGCGCGCAGCAGGACCGCGGCAGTATTGCCATTGCCAACGCCAGCCGTTTCGGGCCGATCACGACTCATAACTGGTACAACGTCGCCGGCGGCGAGAGCGGCTACGTGGTGCCGGTACCCGGCAACCCGGACGTGGTCTACGCCGGGTCCTACTTCGGCGACACGACCCGCTACACGATCAGCACGGGTGAGGTGCAGGACGTGACGCCGTGGCCGAACAATCCCGAGGGCCAGCCGGCCGCGAATGTGAAGTACCGCTTCAGCTGGACCTCGCCGCTCGCGTTCTCGCCGCAGGACCCGAAGGTGCTGTACGCGGGCTCGCAGTACGTGCTCGAGAGCACGGATTCGGGCCGCAGCTGGCACCGGATCAGCCCCGACCTGACGCGCGACGACAAGTCCAAGCAGCAGCTCTCCGGCGGTCCCATCACGAAGGACAACGTCGGCGCCGAGTACTACGACGTGGTCTACACGATCGCACCGTCGCCGGTTAAGCAGGGCGTGATCTGGGCGGGGACCGATGACGGACTGATCCATATCACCCGCGACGGCGGCAAGCATTGGCGGAACGTGACGCCGCGCGGTATGCCGAAGTGGGCGACGGTGAGCCTGATCGACGCCTCGACCTTCGACGCCGGCACCGCCTACGCCGCGGTCAACGCGCACAAGAGCGACGACATGACGCCCTATATCTACCGCACGCGCGACTATGGGCGGAGCTGGACGCGCATCACCAACGGGATCGAGGCGCCCGCCTACGTTCACGTCGTGCGCGAGGATCCCGGCCAGAAGGGCCTGCTGTTCGCGGGGACGGAAACCGGCGCGTACGTGTCGTTCAACGACGGCGGGCACTGGTATCCGTTGCAGTTGAACCTGCCGGTGACCTCGGTGCGCGATTTCGCGGTCAAGGACGGCGACCTCATCGTTGCCACGCACGGGCGTGGCTTCTGGGTACTGGACGACATATCGCCGCTGGAGCAGATCGCGGCCGGCACGCGGGCGGGTAAGGAGCCGGTGCTGTTCAAGCCTGACACGGCCATCCGCACCAACCTGTCCAGTGCCAAGGGCGGCCCCGACAGCGGCAGTAATCCGGAAGAAGGAGCACTGCTGACCTACTATCTGCCCACGGCGGCGAAGGATGGCGCCACGTTCAAGATCGTGGATTCCAGCGGCCATGTGATCCGCACGTGGTCGAGCACGGCGGAGAAGCATTACCGCAAGCTCGACGCCGGCGCCGGCAGCCATCGCCTGGCCTGGAATCTGCGCTACGACCCGCCCACGCCGATCGAGGGTGTCAAGCCGGTGTTCGAAGGGGGCTTCCCCGTCACGCCGGCGGTGGTGCCCGGCACCTACACGGCCGAGCTGAGCCTCGACGGCCACACCTATCGCCAGCCGGTGATGGTGAAGCTCGATCCCCGGCTGAAGGCGACCGCCGCGGACCTGCACAAGCAGCTCGCGCTGATGCTCGACATCCACCACGCCATCGACGCCGACCACCGCGCGTTCAACGGGTTGTACGACCTGCACGGCCAGCTCGAGCGCCTGGCGAAGCGTCTCGGAGACGCCGGGAAGACGAAGGACGTCGCTGCACGCGTGCGGTCACTGGCGGCGGAAGCCGACGACATCGCGGGCAAGCTCTTCCAGTACAAGGCGCACGCGCCGAAGTGGCTGTTCATGAACTACCCCGGGCAGATCAACATGCGCCTGGTGTCGCTGGAATACTCGGTCGCAGCCGCGAACGCGGCGCCCACCGCGCAGCAGGAAGCGGTGTTTGCGGAGCTGTACAAGCAACTCCAGGCGCAGTTGGCGCGCTGGGATGCCTTGCGCAGCCAAAAAATCCCGGCCCTCAACGCGAGCCTGAAGACCCAGGGCGTGCCGGTGATCTCGGCGGGGCATGGGAATGGAGCGTCCGACTGATGCGCACCGGCAGTGGTGACTGACGGGAAACGGCCGGTTCAGTCCCGGCCGTTTTCTTTAGTGCACCTCCAGGAAGTGCTTCCAGGGCGTGGCGGTCATGGTCTCGGTTCGGGCATGCGCGATATCCCGGATAAGCATGGCGGCCTTCTGCGCCTCGGCGGCATCGTCGCTTTCCACGATGTCGACCACGTCGCAGGAACCCGACGTCGAGAAGCTTTCCTTCCACGTTACCGCCGGGCACTCCCGCTTGACGCGCGACTCCACCTGCTCGGCAAGGTCGCGGAAGTGTGCCGGACTGGTGTCGGTTTGCGGCGTGAAATGCGTCAGAATCACGTATGTACTCATAGGTGCCTCCTCGTTTGCGCTTCCCCTCCACCGTAACGAATCACCCTGGGTGCCAACAACCGTCCCTGCGCGGGACTATACTCGACAGCCAGCGGGAATGGGGCAGAGTCGAATTCGGAAAGGTGTGGTTCGAGTGACTTGATGGCAGTGTTTTGATGCTGGTTCTGACCGATGCTATCAGTGGCGGATGCGGTGGGGGAATGCAAGGCTTATGAGGGTAATCATCAACGGAGCCGGCATCGCCGGTACGGCGCTTGCCTACTGGTTGAATAAATTGGGTCACCAGGTTTTGCTCGTCGAGCGGGCTCCCGTACTGCGCTCCGGTGGCTATGTCCTCAACCTGTGGGGTGTTGGTTACGATGCCGCGGAAAAAATGGGCCTGCTGCCCAGGCTCAAGGAGCTGCACTATGAAGTGGAAGAACTCCGTATGGTGGATCGGCATGGCCGAAGGCGTGGGGGTTATCCGTCGCGGGTCTTGCGGCGCCTGACACATGAGCGCATTGCGACCTTGGTGCGAGCGGACATAGCAGCCGCTATCTACGATGCGATGGGTGGGGAGGTGGAGACCATTTTCGGCGATAGCATTGCGGCGGTCGAGGACGACGGGGTTCATGCGCACGTTGGTTTCGATCATTCCCCGCAGCGTGAGGCGGATCTGGTCATCGGGGCCGATGGGTTGCATTCACGTGTGCGCCAAATCACCTTCGGGCCCGATGAGCATTTCGAATATCCGATGGGTTGTCATGTCGCAGCCTTTGAGGTCGCTGGTTATCGTCCCCGTGACGACAGCGTGTACGTGGCGCACACGGCAGCTGGAAGATATATCGCTCGTTATCCCGTGCGTGATGACAAGACGCTCTTTTTCATGATTTTCCGGGATGAATACTTCTCAGGTTCAGTTCCCGCGAGTGGAGCTGAACGCAAGGCGGTGCTGGCGGCAGTATTCTCCGACATGGGCTGGGAATGTCGCGCAATCCTGTCAGCCCTGGAACGCGTGGATGACATCTACTTCGACAGCATCAGTCAGATCCGTATGGAAGCATGGGCGAAAGGCAGAGTCGCTCTGGTTGGCGATGCCGCCGCATGTCCGTCCCTGATAGCCGGGGAAGGTTCGGGTTTCGCGCTGGCCGAAGCTTATGTGTTGGCGGGAGAGATCCACACTCACCCCGGTGATCTAAAGCGGGCACTCACGCGTTACCAGGAACGACTTAAACCGTTCGTGGCGCGCAAGCAGAGATATTCGGAAGGTCTGGTGCCGTCGTTTGTGCCGAAAACTGAGTACGGGGTAAGGGTTCGTGATTTTGCAACCCTGTTGATGCGGCTGCCCATTTTCCCTCGGCTTTTGATGGGGCGTTATCTGCATGAAAAAATTGAATTGCCCAATTATTCCATGTGATGCGAAGCGAATGAAGAACAAGAAACAGGCCACGGTCTTTTCAAGGCGTGGCGCCTTATATTGCTAGGTCTGCCACGCCGGGCAGGGCAGTTCTTTGGCTTCAAGGCATTTGCGGTTGAACAGCTTACGCTGGTAGCGCAGGGCCGCGCCAGAAGCGTGGCCCCAACTGCCGTGCCCATGAAGCGCTGTGTATTGATTGTGCGCCCGAATCGAGTCGAAGAGTGTCGGGGGAATGCCTGAAAAGCGATGCCGGACGTGCCGCATTGCCCGGCAAGGCTCCCAGGCGGTGTGTTAAACGGGGAGAAATAGCGCCGGGGTCGAATTAATGGGACTGGTTCGCTATGCTGGTTAAACTGTTATTGAAGCTTAATCTTCATCGTCCGGTCGATACGAGGAACATCATGAGAATCAGTAATCGTATAGCCCCTGTTATGCATATCCCGCCGCCGCTCTGGTTTGCGGTTACGTTCCTTGCCGGCTGGGGGTTGCAGTCTCTGGCTCCTATCACGATCCATTCGCCGACAATCGTTGGGATCGGTCACGCGATTGGTTTTGCGCTGCTTGTTTCTGGCGCGCTGCTTGCACTGTCTTGTCTCGGCCTGTTTTTTTTGGCACGCACTACTTTCATTCCACATGCCAAGTCATCGAGCCTGGTCACCCGTGGGCCTTATCGGTTTTCACGGAATCCGATGTATTTGAGTCTGATTCTTGTCTATTTGGGTTTTGTTGGTTCTTTTGTTCAGCCTTGGTCGTTAATTCTTTTGCCAATACCGTTGGCGATCGTCAACTGGATCGTTATTCCATTCGAGGAGGCACAGCTACGAAAGGCATTCGGAAGCGTCTATGAAGAATATTGCGCGAAAGTACGCCGCTGGATCTAGCGAAATAACAAGTCGACAATTACGGCTTGCGGCGAGTCTCGTGAGCAGGCCCGCCATAGGCCGTTTGGCAGGAAGCGGCTAGCTGCCTTTGACGTCGCCGTTACCCCAGAAACTCTTGAGAATCTTCTGATGGGTCATGGGCGGATCGCTATTGAGCAGTGCGGATTCGCGGGTTACCACGATGACGCCGGCCATGCTGCCTCGGTATCCGGGCATGCCTTTGCGCTTTGCCGGGAGGTCAAAGTTCTTGCCCGACGGGGATTTGTACACCGATACAAGATGGGCGTGTATGGTGCAGATGTAATAGTGCACGCCTTCGTGCTTGAAGGTCACTTTATAGGTGTGGACGGCATGTCCGGGTCCCGGGGTGCCTTGCAGCGCCATATCGTCCAGGGCCTTCAGGTGGCTGCCGCCGACCGGGTCATAGGCATGGATTGAGTGTGCGCCCTGGTCCTGGTTGACGAAGACAACCGGTTGGCCGGGTTTGACGAAGACGGTCTTGGGCAGAAAGTCGTTCAGTCCGTTCATGTGTACATAGATGGGCGCCGTTGTTGCTGCTAACGCAGAACCACCTGAAGCCAAGCCAATGACGGTCAGGACCGTGAGTGTTTTGCGCCCAATAAGTGTGTTGATCTTTCCCATCTCGCCTCCAATCCTTGCGGATGATGCATGCGCTGTAGGAGACAGTTGTCCGGTCGGTCAAGTTCCTGGTGATTGCTGTCTGGACAGATTACGGTTCCGTAATTATTGATAGCAACAAGACTGGTTTTACCCGGCTTCAAGAAAATCTTGTCCCGTTTTAAATAGGGATTTTCTTATCGGTTCATCTACATTTTTTGTCTGTCATAAAGTGCGGTAATAATTCAGTAATGCATTGGTAATACAGCTTTCATGACCGTGTAACCAACCCATTCCTATTCTTCCACTGCTTTTGGGCGTGTCCATGGTGACGCGCTAATACAAAGTCGATGAATTTTGAGCATACAAGGAGGAATGGGAATGTTTGCACGTAAATTTGCTGCGTTTGTTTTCGCGGCAGCGATTCCGTTTTTTATGGCAGAGGTGGGCTTTTCCGCGCCCGCAGCTTATGGCGCCGAGCCGCATGTCTTTACAACCAACGCCAGTACAGGAAGTTGCGGGGTCTGGCGTTGGTCGGTCAAAACCGGTACCGACCAGGATGCAGGTCTGGTCAATCTTAATAGTGTTACTTCGGCAACCATTGCCGGGTTGGGGGCGCTTCCAACGCCAAGTTCTTACCCGTCCAATAGTCGTATTCAACCGACTGAGACGACGGTTTTTGCAGTGAATGCCACGCTCACCCAGTACAAACTGGAAGGTGATTCTGATTATCATATGGTGCTGTCCGATGGAAACGGACATACGATGATTGCAGAAATCCCGGATCCGAGCTGCGTGGGCGGTTCCAGTCCGTTTCTGAGCGATATCCAAACGGCTCGTCAGGTGTTCGACAACCACTATACGGCGACGACCTCTTTTCAAAATGCCAATGTTCCTGTCTGTATAACCGGCGTTGGTTTCTTCGACGAAATCCACGGACAGAACGGAGTGGCACCTAACGGTGTGGAAATCCATCCGGTTCTGAATGTGGTGTTTAATCCTTCGAGTTGTGGTGGCAGCAGCGGTGGGGGCGGCGGAAATGCTGTTCCGGTCGCAAGCAATGGTTCGGTCTCCACAACGGAGAATACGGCTGTAAGCGGGACGCTTTCGGCCTCCGACACCGATGGCGACACTCTTGCGTTTGCCGCGGTGAGCAAACCAAGTCATGGTATGGCGAGTATCACCAATGCCTCAACCGGTGCATTTACCTATACGCCTGCCAGCAATTACACCGGCAGCGACAGCTTTACTTTCAAGGCGACCGACAGCGCCGGTCAGGTCTCCAATACCGCCACCGAGTCAGTAACGGTGAACGCCAGCGGCGGCGGAACCCAGGTTTTGGGGAACCCGGGTTTTGAAAACGGCTCTTCCGATCCGGCCCCCTGGGCGGCCTCGAGCAATGTCATCTATGGGGGTAGCACTGAGCCGCCTCATGCGGGACAATGGGACGCCTGGCTCGATGGTTATGGATCCGCGCATACAGATACGCTTTCTCAGCAAGTGAGCCTGCCCTCCACGGCAACTCAGGCGGTATTGGGTTACTGGTTGCATGTCGATACTGACGAAACCACGACCTCACATGCCTATGACACGCTCAAGGTCCAACTGTACGACGCTTCGGGTAATTTGCTGCAAACGCTTGCGACGTATTCGAATCTGAATGCCGCCAGTGGCTACGGTGAGCATACGGTTGATTTGGGAGCTTATATCGGTAAGACCGTAACATTGAAATTTACGGGTTCAGAAGATTATGAGAAGCAAACGTCATTCGTGTTGGATGACGTTCACGTGAACGTACAGTAACAACAAGCTGAAGCCGCCGGTTGCGGCATTTCCCCTCTTGTGTCAGGGAAATGCGGCAGCTGGCGGCTCTTTTATTGGATGTTATGGGACGAGCCTGTAAATGTTTGCAGAGTGATCCGGTGATGGTCCAGGCTTACTTTCTGCTAACCGAATCCGTTTTCTTCTCGGTGTTCGGAATCAAGCGTATGGGCGGGACGACGGCGCAGAGGCCGATATGTCCCGAGCCGACCTTGTAGAAAGCGTCGTGGCGATGTGCCGCTGCCTCGATCAGGTGGTGGAAACTCTTGCTGTCCGTTTTCATGATTTCCAGCGGCAGGCGTTGATCCTTGGGCAGCTCGCTGGCCAGACGTTCCTTAAGTATGGGCGTGGCGTGCTTGAGATTGTGGTACACCCCCATGTTGTCTTTCGGGCCGCGCGGCAGCGAGGAGAGCAGCGACATGCCTTTCACTACGCGGCCGACCACCGCCAGGTTGCGGTCGATGCGGCGGGCCGTGCCGATCACGGCATAAAGCGAATTGCTGTTGCCGCTGTTTGGTGCCACATCTCGGGATACGCCCACGGTGCCGTAGCAGTGGGCAATCCAGGCTGTATGGTTTTTAGGATCGCGCCCGATGGGGAAGTCGCCGGAAAAGCCCACTTCCGGTGCGTAGGCGTCCGGGCTGTCGAGCTTCACGAAAGGCAGCGAGGCGTTTACGTGGCGCACGAATTCCGGCGGCAGTGTCTTTTTCGCCTTGCCCATGGATTTGGCACCCGCCTTGCCGGCCTTCGGGTCCCCCCACTGCACCACGAAGTTATCCACGACCCTGTAAATAGATGTATGATCAAAATAGCGCTCGCGCACGAGTGTCTTCAGGTTGGCCACATGCTTCGGTGCCCACTTGGGCGCCAGCTCGATGACCACGCGGCCTTTGGGCAGATACATGTACAGCGTGTTCGCCGGATCCAGGGCGTGCCATTCCGAGGGCTTGGAGGCCTTGATGATCTGGTTGGGCGAGGGCGTGTCGTGCGTGGCAGCCTGGGCATTGAAAGCCAATAGCGACAAACAAATCACGGAGAGGCAGGCGGCGTGTGAAGTGCGCATGGTTAACGTTCCGGATCGGATGAAGGAAATGCTAGCATGCTCAAGGAACAAGGGTTGGTCTGACACATTCATTCCGGACATGCGGACATGAACGATAAAGAGCATGATTTTTACGAGTTGTGCTGTTACACCCTGGCTCATGACGACCCGTCATTCATACATCAGCACGTGGTCGACGCATTCGCCGCGCAGCATGCGCAAGAGAGTGACAAGCCGATCAAGCTGACCTTCGCACTGGCAGGACTTTATCTGCATGTCGAAAGGGGTTTTTTGGACGACAGGTGCAACTTGCACACATGAAGATGGGTCGTCGGAAACAGGCTTGGCCGGTCTTTTCTATCCCGGCGGACCGGGGTTCGATTACGGTCTCGGATGTTGTGGCACTGCCCGCGGGGTTGGGGCGCGATGCCATGATCCACGAGTGGTGCGTGTCCGTTTGGGGCGAGTTCGCCGCAAGCCGGGCTACAGTAGTCGATGCGATCGACCGATTGCTTGGCAACAAGGGGGATGGGTATGCCTGGCAGTGAACGGGTACTGGATACTGCCGCGGCGCAGGCTTACTACGACCGCTTCGGGAAGAAGCAGGACAGCCAGGGCTTTTACGAAGACCCCGCGCTCGATGAACTGGTGGCCCATGCCGGGTTCCAGGAGGCACGGCGCGTATTCGAGTTCGGCT
>Ga0307440_1000300_pt1 | contig 23982 bp, 14 predicted proteins | sample SalMarWE160410MG_FD_202150 | JGI IMG/M metagenome (GOLD analysis project Ga0307440, IMG submission 202150) | Salt marsh sediment microbial communities from the Plum Island Ecosystem LTER, Massachusetts, United States - WE1604-10 | ecosystem: Environmental > Aquatic > Marine > Intertidal zone >...
GATATACAGGTCGTTGGCCCCGAACAGGGCATCGCCTACATCGGCGATCACGATGGTGTTCTTTTTTAAAAAGGCATTCAGGTGCTGGAAAAGAGTATCAATGGTGATTTTTGATTTGTTTTTCACCGACACCGGGCAGGGAGGATGCGGACGGGGAATAGCGCCAAGAGGCCGGGGGGCGATTGGGGCCTTGCCGAGACCTTTTACAAAGTCTTGAAAACGAATTTTTTCAAAGCGATGGTGCCTGATGGATATCCTTTCGCTGGTGGCGTAGATCGATTGAGTGTGGTCGAGTCTGGCTGTGAAGAGTCCCAGGTTCAGATCGGTCATAAATGTTCCCAGGAGAAGGAGACAGTCACTCGATTCCACATAGTTACAGACATCCTCGAGACCTATGGCGCCTTCGTAGACCCCCATATAAAAATCTCTGGTGTCGGCTACTATGGATTTGGCAAGGATCGTAGCCGCAACGGGAATTCCTTTGTTACGGGCAAGGGCTATGAGTTCCTTTTGCAGCCCGAAACGATGAATCTCTACTCCGGCCAGGATTACCGGTTGAGTCGCCTTATTTATCAAGGTTGTTGCTTCCTGGATAGCCTCTTCCAGGGTCACCGGATCACTGGTTGTTTTTTTGTGTTTCTCTCTTGGACCTTTTGGGCATGGGGCGGAGGCCATATCCCGGGGAAGTTCGATATAGACGGGCCGTTTAAATTTCAGCGCTGCCTGGATGACCCGGTTAATTTCTTTTGCCGCGATATCCGGGGTGTCTAATACGGTTGAAGCCACTGTGAAGTGGTCGAATATTCGCTTCTGGACAGGGAAGTCGGAGATTTGGTGATGGAGAAGGTGGCCTCCCCGCTTCTCTTGTTTTCCGGGGGAGCCGCTGATAATGATGACCGGAGATTTTTCCGCATAGGCCTGGGCCGTCGTGTTTGCGACTTTTAGCGCTCCAACCCCGTAGGTGACGCAGACAGCTCCGAGTCCTCCCACCCGGGCATAGGCGTCGGCTGCAAATCCAGCTCCTTGTTCATCTATGGTATTGACGAGTTGGATCTGCTCGGATCTTTCCAGCATATCATAGAATCCGAGGACATAATCACCAGGAATTCCGAAGACATGCCTGATGCCGTTTGCAGACAGCCGGTTAATGAGATATTCTCCGATCGGTATTTCCGTACGCATTCGATGTCTTCCTTCTCGTAGAGGATGAAGATACTACTCGATAGTGTGTCAAGAACGTTATCCGGCAGCTATTTTCGGGTCTAAATCATTTAAAAGATAATCGAAACAGTATTTATACATAAATCGGATACGAAAAATTTTTTATCGATAAATATATCTGATATAATCATACTGCTTTAAAAAATGAATGCAACACGATGCAGAAAAGAGAACCATTGTATGGTCCTGCTCGGTCTTTTTAGCCCGTTCATGACAGGGATTAGATTTTAGAGGGAGAAGATTTTCCAATTGTAAATATCCATTCAAAGAGATCTGTGGCTTCCTGTTCCTGCTAACAACCATGGCTGGACCAGACCGGCCAGCCCTTCATGCCCCTTGATGATTCAAAAAAAGACGAGATCTTAATACTTTGGCATGGAAAGGCCGGTGTTTCGCAAAGACTCTCATATAAAAAAAAATTGTACTCCATATATAACAACGCAAATGCAAACCCCTTTTCGGCAACTGTCTATACGTAAAAAAATCATTACCTCCATGATGGGGATAACGGGTTTGGCTCTTCTTCTTTTTTACGTAATTACAATGATAAATCAGATTCAGGTGGCCAGGAAGACGGCAGTAGATAATCTGAATGTATTAACCGATATTATTATCAGCATGACCAATCCGACATCGGTAACCTTTACCCGTGATTGGAGCGGTGTCATAGCAGACGCCCTCCGAGCTGATACGGACGTCGAGTCCGGAGAGATATTTTCCGATAACGGAACTGTCCTGGCTACCTACCGCAATCCGGATTTTCACCTGCGAAAGAACCTCCCTGTACAACTCAAGGACGAGGGTGTTGATTTTTTCATCCATGGTGGAGTATTGAAACTGGGGATCTACCATCCAATCCTATTAAAAGGAAAAAAAATTGGTGTGTTGCACATAATTCTCCGCCTGAATAATCTCACAAGCCAGCTCGGGCGCTCAGCCCTTTTTCTATTGCTGTGCATGGTGTTTATTCTGTTGTTTATTCTTGTTGTTTCGTTTCGGCTGCAACGTCTGATAACTATTCCGGTGTCTGCCTTGGCTGCAACCGCAAGAAAGATAACCCGGTCAGGTGATTATGGGATTCGGCTGGAGAGGAACACCGAAGATGAAATAGGGGATTTGATTGACGATTTCAATACCATGTTGGATGTGATAGTACAGAGGGATACCGAGCTCTCCAATCATAAACATCACCTTGAGATGCTGATTGACAAACGAACCGAGCAGCTCAGATTAAAGTGCGACGAGGCCTTGTCGGCAGCCAAGGCCAAAAGTGAGTTCCTTGCCAATATGAGTCACGAAATCCGGACGCCGATGAACGGTATTATCGGGGTCCTGTCCTTGTTAAAGGATGCGTCTTTGAGCGAAGAGTATAAACGTCTTTTACAGACGGCTGCCAGATCGGCAGATTCGCTTCTGCTCATCATCAACGATATCCTGGACTTTTCAAAGATAGAGGCAGGGAAGATCGATTTTGAATCCATTGTCTTTGATCTCCGAGACCTGATGGAGGAGGTTACTCTTCTCTTCACGGAGGCAGCAAACATGAAGCAGGTAGACCTCTTCTGCTTCATTCCCACCAATATTGAAACCCAGGTCTATGGAGATCCAACCCGACTCAGACAGATTCTCACAAATTTAGTCAGCAACGCCGTAAAGTTTGCGGATCAGGGAGAGGTCGTGCTGCAGGTGGTTATGGTGAAGAAACAGGAAGATATACAGCTACTGAGGTTTTCTGTCGAAGATACCGGTATCGGTATTTCTCCTGAGGCCATGAAGGGCCTGTTTACAAAATTTACCCAGGCGGATGGATCGACCACCAGAAAATATGGCGGCACAGGTTTGGGGCTTAGTGTATGTAAGCAACTGGTTGAGAAGCAAGAAGGTGAAATTGGTGTCGAAAGTGAAGTCGGGAAGGGAACGGTTTTCTGGTTTACCCTGCCGATGAAGGTAGGCGACAACTCAAATCTTCAGGCCTCATATGAGGTATTAGAAGGAAGGAATTTTCTGGTCGTGGACGACAATGCCACCAATCGGCTGATCATTGAGCACTATCTAAAAGCTGGAAAGGCCTTGTTCAGTTGCTGTGATCAAGGTGATCAGGTCTTTGCGATAATCAAAAAGACGATAGAACAGGGAAGACCTTTTGATGCGGTTCTTTTGGATTATCACATGCCGGGAAAGGACGGCCTGCAGGTTGCCACTGAGATCATGGCGGCATTCGGAGACAAAACGCCCGAGTTGGTCCTGCTTAGCTCGGAGGGCAGGGTTAGGGAGAAGGCCTTGGCTGTTGGAATAGAGACTATTATCTATAAACCCATACGCTTGAATCAATTTTATAGTGCCCTCAGAATTCGGCTGAAATCGGATGTGGATCGTGTTTGCCAAACCGAAAAATTAAAAAGACCTCCGGCACTGCGGGGCAAGGTCCTTTTGGTCGACGATGAGGTTATCAACCAGAAAGTAGGCATAGCGATCTTGAAAAAGATCGGAATTGAACCCGAAGTTGCAAATACCGGGCGCGAGGCCTTGCAGATGATAGCGGATAAACGGTACGATTTGATTCTTATGGATATCCAGATGCCCGAGTTAAGCGGTTATGATACAACGAAAATCATAAGGAAAAATGAATCGGACCAAGGATTTCCCCGGATTCCGATAATTGCCATGACCGCCAACGCCATGGAAAGCACCAGGCAATATTGTCTGAGTATCGGAATGGATGATTTCATTTCTAAGCCGATAAAACCAGATACCCTGATAGAGCGCCTTGAACCTTGGCTCACCATTCGAACCTCTGGATCATCGGAACAAAATACAACGTTGCTGTCTTTCTCCGACAATGCTGATCCTACCCTGCCAAAGGATATTGCTACTCCCGTTAACGGAAAGATCTGGGATAAGGAGAAGGCCCTGGAACTTGTTGGTAACGATGAGCCTTTATTTAAAGAGCTCGCAGCACTGTTTTTGCAAAAAAACGCAATTCTCATAAAGCATGTCGAAGATGCTATCCGCGCAAAAGACGCTTCTGCCTTACACGATGCGGCCCATGCCTATAAAGGGGCGGTTAACCATTTCGCTGCCTCCGGTGTTAGAGCGTTGGCCTTTGCACTGGAAACCAAAGGGCGTGGCGGAGACCTTGACGGGATTGAACTTCTTTTCGGCCGACTGTGTGATACCAATGATGAATTAATGGAAGAACTTCGGGTGTACACTGCCGACGAAGGTGGTAAATCCTGAGAGGAATCGGTGTTTTTCGACCGGTCATGTTTAAGATCGGGCAACCGTGATCCTTCTAGCATTTCCAGAAAAATATAATGTTTTGGGTTCATCCGAATGAAGCGTACTTTTATGAAGCTGAAAGGAACAATCCGGCAGAGGACATCACTTCCGGACGCTACTCTGCGGCCTCATCGCCGGTGCACCACGACTGACAGACAGGCCGTCCCTGGCCTGCTGTCGGGTGCGGACGTCCTGTCCGCACCCCTCCGGGCCTAATGCGGTTCCCCGGCGGGCCTCCGCGAGGCGTCCATCAGCGACGCCCTCCGCCTCTCCGCGTTATAGATAAGTACTCTCAATCCGGAAGAACCATGTTTTGTCTGTTGGTTGCCAATGTGCAATATGTCGTGGCTGTGGCAGGATATGTGTGATTTCTTTTTCAGTTTTTCTTAGGTTCTTTTAGACAATAACTGAGTTGTTTTTTAGCTGTAAGGGGGTATTATGTTGTTAAAACCTGTATGTAACCGCTTTCCATGCCTGGGTGTTACCGATTTTTCAACCGCAGCAAGGGAGCGATGACAATGGTCATGGCGTTTGGTTTCCCTATCTTTCATATGGATCATTTGCGGTCTTCCCTAGAGAGACTGTTGGTAGGTGATGCGCAGAAAGGGTGAATATTTGATAGGGATAAGAGAAGAAAAGCAAGGGAAAAAAGAGGGCCCATGGATCTTCATGTCTTGGTCGGTCAATGGATGAATCAGATTGCCGATAATCTGCAGGTTGGATACGCTTTTGGAGCAGGGATGGTTTCAGCTGTTAACCCTTGTGGTTTTGCAATGTTGCCTGTGTATCTTTCCCTTTATATCGGGGCGGAAGATGAAGATTTTCAAAAACGTTCCTTGCTGATAAGACTGGTGAAGGCTGCATGGGTTGCAGCGGTGGTCACCTCAGGTTTTACTTTTCTCTTCGGTCTGGTTGGAATTGTCGTCTCAGCAGGTGGTACTGTATTAATTGGGTTGATGCCGTGGCTTTCCAGTGCCATCGGGATTCTGCTCATCCTTTTAGGTAGTATGCTGCTCGCCGGCAGGCACCTTTCTTTCAACCGGGCACTTACCCTGGCCGGGAAAATAGGTGATCCGCGTAAGATTTCACTTAAAGGATTCTTCCTCTTCGGCGTTGCCTTTGGTGCCACCTCGTTGAGCTGCACTCTTCCTATTTTCTTAATGGTTGTCGGTGGCTCTGCTGCTTCAGGGAATTTTGTGTCGGGCCTGAAACAGTTTTTAGGTTATGCGCTTGGAATGGGCTCTGTGCTTCTTGTACTTACCGTAAGCATGGCCGTGGTTAAAGAAGGTGTTGTGGTTGGTACGATGCGTAAGATTATGCCGTATATTCAGCGGCTATCAGGGATTCTTATCATTTTAGCCGGGATATATATTCTTCATTACTGGATCTCAAGTGGTTTGTTCTGGGGGTAAAGAAATACAGCATGTTAGTCGAGGACGGAACTGAGCGTCTGCTTGAGCTTCTCCGTGTCGAAAGGTTTGGCGATAGCAGCACAGAACCCGTACTCATCGTAATCGATCATCACCGGGTCGTTGGGATAGCCGCTGGAAACAATAATTTTGGCCTCAGGATTGATGTCAAAAATGGCACCGGCTGTCTCCTTGCCCCCCATTCCACCAGGAATTGTGAGGTCGATAATGACTCCATCCACGGGGGTTCCTGTTTTCCAGAGATGTTTATAAATTTCAATCGCCTCCATGGAATTTTTTACACAGATACATTCATGCCCCAGGTGAACGAGCATCCGGTTGGCGATGTTGAGAAGCATCTCTTCTGCGTCAACCACCATAATCTGGTACTGGCGATCCGGCAGATCCTCCTCCCTTTCCCCCGTCTTCACATATTGATCCAGTGATGCCGGCAGGTAGACGGAGACGGTGGTTCCGAGATCAGGTTGAGAGTCGATGGCGATGTGACCGTCATGTTTTTGCAGGATGGAGTAAACGATGGCAAGTCCGAGTCCGCGTCCATTGACCTTGGTGCTGAAGTAGGGGTCGAAGATCTTCGGAAGATCCCTTTTGTTTATTCCGCACCCGGTATCTCGGATCTGAATCCGGATAAAATTGCCGTTGATGGGAGAAGGGAAGGTGGGGAGGTCAACGGTGGTAACATTGCTGCAGGTTAATTCAATGGTTCCGGAACCGGATATGGCCTCCTTCCCGTTGATGATAAGACTTTGGATTACCTGGCTCATCTGACCGGCATCAATATCAACCAACCAGAGATCATTTGGAATATGTATCGGACAGGAGATGGTTGAGCCGTGGAGTGCAAAATCGGCTGAGTCCTTTATCAACGGGGCAATCGAGAGGGTAGCTCTCGTCGGGTTTCCTCCCTTGGAGAAAATCAGCAACTGCTGACTCAATGCCTTGGCCCGTAATGCCGCCTTTTCGGCATTTTCAAGCAGTTCATAATTTTCGTTGGCTGGGGTTAAAATTCGGCAGGCCAGATTGATGTTGCCGATGATTGCTGTGAGCAAGTTGTTGAAATCGTGTGCAATTCCTCCGGCAAGAACTCCAAGTGACTCAAATTTCTGGGCTCGCAGCACCTCTTTCTCGGCCTTCTTTCTGCTTGAGATATCACGGATGATCCCTACGGTATGCCATTGATCGAGACTTTTGAAGGCGGAAAAAGAGACTTCCACCGGGAATTCCGTACCGTCTTTTCTATATCCGAACAACTCGATGGTTTTTGATCCGGCACTGTCTTTATCGGGGAGATTGAACCTTTTTGATATCTTGGTGAAGGTCGATTGATGTTTCGGAGGAGATATTATGGCGGTGATAGGTTTGTCCATGGCCTCTTCAGCCGAATATTGAAACAGTCTTTCAGCTGCCGGATTCCAATGGAGGACCCTTTTGTTGTTATCGATGACGATTATTGCATTTGCGGCAGCGGAATTGATGGCCCGTAATTGTTCTTCCCGTTCGCGAATAGTCTCTTCCGCGCTCTTTCTTTTTGCCCCCATCCGGGCGACAAGCAGGGAGCTTACGGCAATGATCAAGAGACAGAAGGAATAGAGGAGGAAAATCCGATTCCGGATTTTTATCGGCCAGATAGCCAGAACTTTGATCGGTACGAAAGAAACGGTCTTCCAGAAATTTTGCCTCTGTTGTGCCTGGACGATTTTAATTCCCGTATCTTCGGGAGGTTGGATATCGTGTAACAGTGGGTAGATGGTTCCGAAGGTGACCAATCCGTCATCTGTTTGATATTGTCCCGAATCTTTCCCATTCAAAAGATCCCACCCTTTCGGCAGGTTTCCTTTTGTGCTGTTACCATCTGCACCGGGAAGGATGAGCATCGCTCTCTGGTTTTGATTCATGCCGGTGGGGTAGTACCTGTTGTCATGAACCAATATCGTCGTCCCCGGTGAGTTGGCGGATGCCTTTTGCAGCGCTTCGATCAATAGGGAGCCACGGTAATTCAAGACCAGTATTCCCCGGTTCTGCCCGGTTGTATCGTAGATGGGCATGCTGAAACGGACAATGGGTTGAAAAGTATTTTGGGGATCGGTTGGGTTTGGACTCAGGTCGAATGGGGATATATAAACGTCATGGCGGCTGAGATTGATGGTTTTTTGGAAGTAGCTTTTGCCTGAGATATTTTCCAATGTATTAGGATCTGCTCGTTTCGCTTTCCCGTTATTGCACAAGATTTTGATAACTTCTTTGCCGTTGTTGTCGATGTATCGAATCTTATTGTAAGCGGATTTAATCGTGCAAAAGGAGAGCCATTCATTTACCAGGAGGTTAAGGTGTGTCGGAGTATTTTTTTCGAGATAGTTATTAAGTTCGTTTTGTGCGGCAAGAAACTTAAGGTCCATACTGACCGCATCGAAATTTGAGGAAACAATTTTCAACTGCGTGGCGATATTGAACACCTCGTTTCGTTCAATAGTCAGCTTTTCTGTTTTGACGTCTTTGAGATAGATGAAGAGGGTTATGCCTCCGAAGAGCATGGCCAGCGGAAGAAATATAAGTAAAAATCGTTTGATAATGTCATCCCATTTTACCTGGATGGACATTTCCAAGGGTATTTTCATTTGGTTCCCGGTATCCTGAAAATACGGTTTTGGACGTGTTTGGGAGAGGTTCAAACCGTCTTCATTTAAAAAAAAACGACATGAACAAAAATCTCTATAATAATCATAGCAGTATTAGCAAGTTCAACAGTAATTGGCAATACTTTTTGAGGAGATGACCAGTGCCACCGTAGAGCCGATTGACGGTACATTGCCGAATTTGGTGCTACCGAAGGCGTTTAGCCGTATTCTTAAGATGATAATATGGAGTTAAGAGCGGTGTAGAATTCTTTGATATCGATAGGTTTCCAGATTAATCCTTCGAATCCTGTCGAGTTCTTTTTCTGGTCGGCAAGTGGTTTTTTCCGGATCAGGGCAATGAACGGGATGCCTGCCGTTTTGCGAATCACTTTGCAGGTGACGCAAAACCGTAAAACCATCCATATCCTTTGACGATAAAGATGGGTGGGCCGGACAACAGAGCGTTTTGTTGCAAATTTCTGTTTGAGTTTCTATTGATTACACGATATTCTGGGAAGGACACCATCATGGACAGTACGGAGAATATATAAACAGGAAAAAAGCATGGATGAAAAACGGACAATTCTTGAGGCTACAACTCCCATAGCGGTGTTGAAGGCTGTAACCCCGGAAGCAAAAAAGGCAGTCCCCCAGCCGATGCTGGTGGAAGGAGTTGTCTGTATCAGGAGCTTTCCGTTCAAGGTCGGCCGAGAATCACGAATTAAGAAGATTAACGGGAAGTTGGAAAGGATCGAACGGGTAAAATTAGATGACAGACCACCCAGCAATGATCTCTATCTCGTCGATGACGGACATCTCCTGAATATATCGCGAGAGCATTTTCAAATAGAAAAAAAAGGAAATGAATACATGCTGTTGGACAGGGGAAGTGCCTGTGGTACTCAGGTTAGTGGGGTCAGTGTCGGAGGCGACGATTCCCCCGGAAGTGTGGCACTGAAGGATGGGGATATCGTCTGTATCGGAATAAAGAAGAGTCCTTTTATCTTTCAGTTCATTTCCTTGGATGAGTTTACGATTTCGCGAAAGTGAAAAGATTAGGGAGCGCTCTGGATGGCAGAGGCAACCTGCAGGGCCTGACGTGTCGAAACCACATCGTGGACACGGATGATAGCGACTTTTTTATCTGCTGCAAGTGCTGAAACAACTGCCGTCGGCAGGTCCCTGTGTTCCACGTCCTGACCGGTTATTCCCCCGAGGAACCTTTTGCGGGAATGGCCCAGCAACACGGACAACCCCAACTCGGAGAAGCGGTCGAGGTGTTTTAATATGGTCAGATTGTGTTGGACTGTTTTTCCGAAACCAATTCCCGGGTCGATGATCAGACGGTTGCGGTCCACCCCATTTTTCTCGAGCATGGCAACCTTCTCCCGGAAAAAATCCAGTATTTCCTCAATCACATCCTCATAGTGCGGGTTTATCTGCATCGTCTCCGGTGTGCCCTGCATATGCATGAGAACCACAGGGACCGACGTCCTTTTGACCAGGACAAGCATTTCCTTATCCTTGGCGAGAGCCGAGATGTCATTTATGATATCGGCCCCGGCTGCCAATGCCTGTTCGGCCACAACGGCCTTGGTGGTGTCGATGGAGATAGTGGTTGTATGATTGTTCCTGATCTCCTTGATCAGTGGGATAACCCGTCGCATCTCTTCTTCGACGGAGATGGGATCGGCAAAGGGCCGGGTGGATTCCCCGCCGATATCGATGATGTCGACGCCGGCATGTATCATTGCCTTGGCCTGTTTCAATGCTGCATCCAGGGTGAAATGCCGTCCGCCGTCGGAAAACGAATCGGGCGTCGTATTGAGGATACCCATAATCTTTATGTCGGCTGTCGGCATTTTCTTCCTCCCCCCTGAATCACTGCCCCCTATTCAAGATATCGTCGAGATCAACTAAGACGTAAGCGAGGGGTCGTCCCCATTCTGGGTCTCCTGAGGAGGGGGTTGGGGAGGTGGCGTCTCTTTCATCTCTCCAGGTTCAGCCGTCTCTATCGTTGCCTGGGGCGTCTCCTTTGTTTTGGAGCGATCTTCTGTCTCCGGACTTTTCTTGGGAGGGTATTTCTCAGGATGCAGCTCGGTCATGATCCGTTCTATATCGTTTAGGACTATGGTCTCACGCTCGAGTAGCTCTTCTGCCATCCGGGTGAGGATATCCTTGTTTTCCTCAAGCAGCTTGATGGCAATATCCCTGGCCTGGTAGATGATCTTTTTGACTGCAGTATCGATCTGCCTGGCGGTTTCTTCACTAAAATCGCGATGTTGTGCAATTTCACGTCCCAGAAAAATCTGCTCTTCCTTTTTCCCGTATGTGAGTGGTCCAAGCTCATCGCTCATACCCCACTCACAAACCATCTTTCGTGCCAGTTCGGTGGCTCTTTCCAGATCGTTGCCGGCCCCGGTGGTGATCTCATCGAAGATGATCTGTTCGGCAACCCGACCGCCAAAAAGAATCGAGAGCGTATGCTCTAAAAAGATCTTGGAACGGGTATATTTCTCATCTGTTGGTAACTGCATGGTCAGTCCCAGCGCTCTTCCACGTGGGATAATGGTTACCTTGTGAATGGGATCGGTATCCGGAAGCAAGCGTGCCACCAGGGCATGGCCGGCTTCATGATAGGCCGTGACCTCTTTTTCATTTTCCGTGATGATCATGGAGCGACGTTCCGCACCCATCATTATCTTATCCTTGGCCTTTTCCAGAAGTTCGAGATTGATCTCCAGAGCTCCGCTTCTGGCAGCCATGAGCGCTGCTTCGTTGACGAGGTTTTCCAAGTCAGCGCCAGAGAAACCGGGGGTGCCCCGGGCCAGGATTTCCATGTCGACATTGGTGTCCATCTTGGTTTTCTTGCCGTAAATTTCAAGAATCTTTTTGCGGCCTCCGACATCGGGCACCGGGACGATGACCTGACGGTCAAAGCGGCCGGGACGAAGCAGTGCCGGATCAAGGACGTCCGGTCTGTTGGTTGCCGCGACAATAATTACACCTTCGGTGGATTCGAAACCATCCATCTCGACAAGTAACTGGTTCAAGGTCTGTTCGCGCTCATCATGGCCGCCTCCTAATCCAGCACCTCGATGCCGACCAACGGCGTCAATCTCATCGATGAATATGATACAGGGGGCATTTTTCTTGCCCTGGGTGAAAAGGTCTCGGACACGCGAGGCCCCCACTCCCACGAACATTTCGACAAAATCGGAGCCGGATATGGTGAAAAAGGGTACATCGGCTTCACCGGCAATGGCCTTGGCTAAAAGGGTCTTGCCTGTGCCCGGAGAACCGGCCAGAAGCACGCCTTTGGGAATTCGGCCTCCCAGCTTGGTGAATTTTTGCGGATCTTTCAGGAAATCGATAATCTCTTCAAGTTCTTCTTTGGCTTCATCAATGCCGGCCACATCTTCAAAGGTGACCTTGTTCTTTCCCCTTTCCATGAGTCGGGCTCTGGTTTTTCCGAAAGACAGTGCCCCGCCTTTTCCGCCTCCCTGCATCTGGCGCATAAAAAAGACCCATACCCCGATCAGAAGCAGCATGGGAAACCATGAGATGAAAATTGTCGTAAGAAAGCTCTCTTTTTGGTTTTCCTGTACCGTTATATCGACTGCCGCCTTTCGAAGAGCAGGAAGCAGCTCGGAGTCATTGGCCGGGACTATGGTCTTGAAGGGCTTGTTGTCCTTGGTGGTTCCGGTAATCACGTCTCCGCTGATACTGACCCGGCTGATCGTTTTGGCAGCCACACTGTTCATGAACTGCGAATAGGTCAGAGAGCTGGTATTGGATTGTTGTTTGTTGAAAATATTAAAAAGCAGGATCATGGTTAGACCAATCACCAGCCACATACTGAGATTTTTGTAAAAAGTATTCAAAGAGTCCTCCGGTGGCTCTTAAAATTTACACACGTACCCGTTACCTGTTCCTCGATGGATACAGAAACGTGCCTATGCCTACATTTCCTGTATAGGTGCAATAATTGTAAAGCATAATTATCGGTTGTCGAGATGAAAGTCAGATTTTTTTCTTTTGTCCCACCTCGGTGAAATACTGTACGGGATTGACATCCATTTCCGAGTCTTTCACTTCTTGCAAAGCCAAGACCAGTGCCGCGGCACCGGTGGCTGTTGTGGTATACGGAATATGGAAATCAAGGGCAGCCCGCCGGATAGTATAGGAATCCTCCGTGGTTCGTTTGCCAAATGAGGTATTCACAATCCAGGATATATCATTATCCATGATCCTGTCCAGGATATGGGGGCGCCCCTGGGATATCTTGTTTATTTTTTCACAGACGACACCGCAACTCTTGAGATAGTCTGCGGTCCCGACGGTTGCCAGCAGAGAAAATCCGAGATCGACCAGATCCTTAGCTACTGGAGCCAGGGATTTTTTGTCACTGTCCCGGACGCTTATAAAAACATTTCCCGAACTCGGCAGTCGTGAGCCGGCCGCCAGATAGGACTTGGCGATGGCCAGGCCGAGGTTGTCGTCGATCCCCATAACCTCGCCTGTGGATTTCATCTCCGGCCCCAGTAAGGTATCTACATTCGGGAAGCGGTCGAACGGGAAAACTGCCTCTTTTACGGCCCAGTGCTTAATCTCAACCTCTGTGGTCAATCCCAGGTCGGCAAGGGTGGCTCCGAGCATGACCTTGGTAGCCAACTTGGCGAGCGGCACGCCTGTGGCCTTGCTGACAAAGGGGACCGTCCTTGAGGCGCGCGGGTTTACCTCCAGGACGTAAAGATCCTGGTTTTTAACTGCAAATTGGACGTTCATCAGACCGATGACACCGAGTTCCTTGGCCATGGCTCTGGAAGCTCGTTTGATTTCTTCGATCAGTTCGGGTGACAGGGTATGTGGTGGCAAAACGCAGGAGGAATCTCCTGAATGGATGCCTGCCTCCTCAATATGCTCCATGATGCCACCGATCACCGTCGTCTTCCCATCGCAAATCGCATCGACATCCACCTCAATGGCATCCTGCAGGAACTTGTCAATCAAGACGGGATGCTCAAGCATGGTACCGCCGACGGCCTGCATGAAATCTTTTATCCCTTCATCGGTATAGACGATGCGCATATCTCGACCTCCAAGGACATAGGAAGGCCGGACAACAACCGGATACCCGATTCGCCCAGCCGCCTCCAAGGCTTCTTCCAGGGTGTGGGCGGTATCGTTATCAGGTTGCCGGAGGTTCAATTTCTGTAAAAACTGCTGGAAGCGTTTTCTGTCCTCGGCACGGTCGATGGCATCGGGGAGGGTGCCTATGATTTTGACTCCGGCCTGTTCCAGTGGTACTGCAAGGTTAAGCGGAGTCTGGCCGCCGAATTGAACGATAACGCCGTCCGGTTTCTCCTGGTCGATGATATTGAGGACATCTTCCCGGGTCAACGGCTCGAAGTAGAGTTTGTCCGAGGTGTCGTAGTCTGTGGAAACAGTCTCCGGGTTGGAATTAACCATGATCGATTCTACGCCGATCTCCTGAAGGGCGAAGGCTGCGTGTACGCAACAGTAATCAAATTCGATTCCCTGGCCGATCCGGTTCGGACCACCGCCCAGAATCACAATCTTTTTCCGGTTGCTGATTCTGGCTTCGTTTTCTGTTTCGTAGGTGGAATAGCAATATGGGGTATAGGATTCAAATTCGGCCGCACAGGTGTCGACCAGCTTGTAGACAGGGATCACATCCAGTTTCTTTCTCAAATCGCGGACGTCGTCATTTGCCGTGCCGGTGAGATAGGCTATCTGCCGGTCGGAGAAGCCTTCGCCCTTGCACGTACGCAGGAAGTCGGCATCAAGTCCTTGGAAACCGCGTTCACGGATCAGCTTTTCAGTCTCGACCAGCTGCCTCAGATTATGCAGAAACCAGGGATCGATGGCTGAGAGTTCAAAGATTCTCTCGATGGGCATGTCTCGCTTCAAGGCTTCGTAAATATGGGCAATCCGTTTTGAATTGGGAACCCTGAGACCTTTTTCCAAATCCTCAGTTTCCAGGTGATCGAGGATATCTTTGCCGTCGCCTCCAAAACCGAACCGTCCCATCTCCAGGGAACGCATACCCTTTTGGAAGGCCTCTTTAAAGGTTCGGCCTATGGCCATGGTTTCACCCACCGATTTCATCGCGGTGGTCAGGATGTCGTCGGCCTCGGGGAATTTTTCAAATGTCCAGCGGGGGATCTTGACCACACAATAATCAATGGACGGCTCAAAAGAGGCATAGGTCTCGCGGGTAATATCGTTTTTAATCTCATCCAAGGTGTAGCCGACTGCCAACTTGGCGGCGATTTTGGCGATCGGAAATCCCGTGGCCTTGGAGGCAAGTGCAGAGCTTCGCGATACCCTGGGATTCATCTCGATGACCATCATTTCGCCGTCGACGGGGTTGACGGCAAATTGGACATTGGATCCACCGGTCTCGACTCCGATCTCGCGGATGATAGCAATTGCCGCATCGCGCATGGTCTGGTATTCGCGATCGGTCAGGGTCTGAATCGGAGCAACGGTAATTGAATCTCCGGTGTGGACCCCCATCGCATCCATATTTTCGATGGAACAAATGATCACGACGTTGTCGTTTTTATCCCGCATCACCTCGAGTTCGTACTCTTTCCAGCCCAGGAGACTGCGCTCCAGCATAACCTCGCTGGTCATCGACAAATCGAGCCCTGCGGTGCAGAGTTGATCAAGCTCCTGGCGATTGTAGGCGACCCCACCGCCGGTACCGCCAAGGGTGAAGCTCGGTCTGACGATGATCGGAAAACCGATATCATCGGCTGCGGTCATGGCCTCGATCTTGGTGTGAACAATCGCTGATTCCGGAACCTTGAGGTTAATGGCCTTCATCGCGGCCCTGAATTCCTCTCGTCCTTCCGCCTTCTTGATGACATTGATATCGGCGGCCAGCAGTTCGACATTGTATTTTTCCAGTATTCCTGTTTCCGCAACTTTTATGGCTGTATTGAGTGCGGTCTGGCCGCCCAGTGTGGGCAGCAGAGCATCAGGACGTTCTTTTTCGATGATCTTAACCAGTATTTCCGGTGTGATAGGTTCTATATAGGTACTGTCGGCCAGTTCCGGATCGGTCATGATGGTGGCTGGATTGGAGTTGATGAGAACGATCTCATAGCCCTCTTCTTTCAAGGCCTTGACGGCTTGGGCTCCGGAGTAATCGAATTCGCAGGCTTGACTGATAATAATCGGCCCGGAGCCGATTATGAGAATTTTATGTATGTCTGTTCGTTTCGGCATGGCATCAGCTTTCAGGTCAATGGGGTCTGGGTGGTTTTATTCGGTCATGCAGGTGGACTTTATTCATCGGTCTTTGATCATGGTGATAAAACGATCGAACAGATAGCGGGCGTCGTGTGGTCCTGGCGCATGCTCCGGGTGGTACTGTACCGAAAAGGCAGGAAATTTCTTATGCTGCATTCCCTCGACACTGCCGTCGTTGAGATTGATATGCGTAATCTCCACCTCGTTTGGATCAAGCGTATCCTGGTCAACGCAGAACCCGTGGTTCTGGGAGGTGATTTCGACATGGCCGGTGGTCAGATCTTTTACCGGCTGGTTGCCGCCGCGATGCCCGAACTTTAGTTTATAGGTGGAGCCGCCGTAGGCCAGACCCAGCATCTGGTGGCCCAGGCAAATTCCAAAGATCGGAATCTTACCGAGGAGTTCCCGCATGGTATCGACCACCCCTCTGACTCCAGCCGGATCTCCCGGGCCGTTGGAGAGGAAGATGCCGTCTGGCTGCATGGCGAGTACCGTTTGGGCATCGGTTGTTGCCGGCACCACCTGGACCTTGCAGCCTTTCTCGGACAAGATCCGGAGTTGATTGAACTTTATTCCGAAGTCGAAGGCTATGATATGCAAGAGGTTGTCTCCATGACCTTGGGCCGTTTCAAAATCAGTACCCGGTGCCGGGCCTTGGTCCGTCCAGCCGAAAGGAGCAGTGCAGGTGACACGTTCGACCATGTCCACACCTATCAGTCCGCTCCAGTTCCGGGCACGTTCTACCAGGGAGTCTCGGTCAAGGTCTTGGGTTGACACAATCCCTTTCATGGCGCCCGCAGTCCTGATATGGCGGACCAGGGCCCTGGTGTCAAAGCCCTCGACACCAAGTACATTGAATTTTATCAGGAAATCCGCCAGGGTCATGGTTGAGCGGAAATTAGAAGGGATACGATTGTACTCTTTTACCAGGAACGCTTTCGGGTGGATGGTGTTTGATTCCATGTCGTCACCATTGACACCATAATTTCCTATCAGGGGATAGGTCATGGTTACGATCTGGCCGGTGTAGGACGGGTCTGTGAGCACTTCCTGATATCCGCTCATGGAGGTGTTGAAGACGATTTCTCCAACAGCTTCCCCAGGTCCGGTGAATGAGTGTCCTTCAAAGATCGTGCCGTCTTCCAAGGCGATGATTGCTTTCATGCGTCGTTCCTTCGTTTCTTCATGGCTTCGGATACAAAAGTCTTCAGGTACCCGGGAGTCGATAGCCTTCAGATGAGCCTTGTGAGGGCTGCCGGATATCGGAAGGCAAATTCAACGGTTTGCCGGAGGTTTGTACATTGTGCTTCAGACGGATTGCTCCCATTCTTACAGGCCGAGCAGGCAAAATTATAGTATTAAACCCGGAAATCTCTCCTGCGTCAACAGGAAACCCGAATCTGGAGAGGAGACCGGGGATTTACCGATTTTTCGGCAACAAGCGTTTTCGTTGCGGTCAATCGGGATGAGGCCAAGGGCTGTCTGTGCCTTCTTGCGCAAAGTAGCAGAAACGATCCCAGGTGAATTCCCGGTGGGAAACCGGGCAGCGAAGGGGTATCTTGCGGTCGGTGACGGCGATGACCTCCCAATCGCCTTGGCGGGGGCCCATCTTCGAGGTATATTTTTTGTCCAACCTGGAAAGGATAGGATCGGAAAGTGATGACGGTATGTCTTGGGTCGCTCATAGGTTGTCTCCCTGGTCTTCCAGAGGTAGATTGTTTCAAATTGATTATATCAGGCCGTATCATAAGCATTGAAGGGGAAATTACAGCAGGGAAAGGGAATTTGGACATAATTTCCTTTGTTTCCTCGCAGGGCAAGGGGGAAGGGTGAACCGTGATCAAGGGAAGTCCGTGCAGATGATTATTGATTTTTTGATCGTTGCCTTTTCTTTTTGTGTTATTATTAGGATAATGAATTTCTGGCAGAAGAAGATGGGGCGGAAAGAGATCCCCGATATAGGAGGATCCGCCAACAGCAGACGAAGTGTTTTATAAGATATAGCAACCGGCCTTTTGGGCCTTTTTATCAAATATTTCAGGAATTATTTAATGAATCGTTATTGGAGTTCGGTGGTTGGGGAATTGGAACCGTATATCCCCGGGGAGCAACCCAAAATTGCAGACTTGATAAAACTCAACACCAATGAAAACCCCTATGGCCCGTCACCAAGGGTCCTGCAGGCTGTGTCCCGCGAGACCACGGATTTACTGAGACTGTACCCGGATCCCGGCTCCGATCGGGTTCGGGCCGCGGTGGCCGGGCAATGCCGGGTACAGCCTGAGCAGGTTTTCGTGGGCAACGGATCAGACGAGGTTTTGGCCCATACTTTTTTTGCCCTGCTCAACCATGAGTCTCCTTTGCTCTTTCCAGATATCACCTACAGTTTTTACCCGGTATACTGTGGGCTTTATCGTATCAGGTTCCAATGCATTCCGTTGACGGCTGACTTTGGAATCAATCTGGATGACTATTGCCGGCCCAACGGGGGAGTGATAATCGCCAATCCCAATGCCCCCACCGGGCGAGCTCTGGGGCTTGCCGAGATTGAGCGGTTTCTTATAAAAAATACCGAGTCGGTCGTCGTTATCGATGAGGCCTATGTGGATTTCGGGGCCGAGTCGGCCGTGGAGCTGGTCGATCGATTCCCAAACCTCTTGATCATCCAGACCCTTTCCAAATCCAGGTCACTTGCTGGTCTGAGGATTGGTTTTGCCATCGGCAATGAAGAGTTGATTGAGGCCCTTGACCGGGTCAAAAACAGTTTCAATTCCTATCCTCTCGACCGGTTGGCAATAAGCGGAGCGGTTGCAGCCCTGGAGGATACCGAATATTTTGAGCAGACGAGACAGAAGATCATTGCTACCCGTGGATCTTTAGCCAGAGACCTGGCAAGCCTCGGTTTTGAGGTATTGCCGTCTAAGTGCAATTTCGTGTTCGCCCGTCATTCCGAAAGAGATGCCGCTGAACTCGCCCGTCTTCTTCGCGAGCAATCGATCATTGTTCGGCACTTCAAAAAGGAGAGGATTGACCAATTCTTAAGGATTACGGTGGGTACCGACGAAGCCTGCAAAAGACTGATTGCGGCACTGACCGAAATCATTGATGTAGGATAGAGCAAAAAGGAGGAGAGAACAATGAGTGAAAAAATGTTTAAGGCACTGGTCGTAAAGGAAGAAGCTCCGAAAAAATTTATTGGAACGATTGAGGAAAGAAATATCGCAGACCTGCCGGCAGGAGATGTGTTGATCCGGGTCAAATACTCCTCCCTGAATTATAAGGATGCCCTTTCCGCATCAGGAAATAAAGGGGTCACTAGAAATTTCCCCCATACACCTGGGATTGATGCCTCAGGAATCATTGAAGAAAGTACAAGTGGCGCCTTCAAGGTCGGAGATCAGGTCCTGGTTACCGGCTATGACCTCGGGATGAATACCTCGGGTGGCTATGGTCGGTATATCCGGGTGCCTGCGGAGTGGGTTGTGCCGCTGCCGACAGGCTTGGATTTGAAAGAAAGTATGATTTACGGCACAGCCGGTTTCACAGCCGGTATGTCCGTGTCCACCCTGGTATCCGAGGTGAGTAGACATGATGGAGAGGTCCTGGTCACCGGGGCCACCGGTGGAGTCGGCAGTATCGCAACGGCAATACTTGCCCATCTCGGATATTCGGTCACGGTCGTAAGCGGCAAGCCGGAGGCTCACGACTTTCTAAAAGGACTTGGCGCCGCAAGGATCATAGGTCGAGATGAGGCTGTTGACACCAGTGGCAGACCGCTTTTGAAAGGACAGTGGGCGGGGGTTGTCGATACAGTGGGTGGCGAAATTTTGGCCACGGCCATCAAGGCGACCAATTTGCACGGCGTCGTCACCTGTTGCGGCAACGTGGCCTCGCCTGATCTGCCGATGACGGTCTTTCCCTTTATCCTTCGTGGGGTGCGCTTGCAGGGTATAGATTCTCAAAACTGTCCGATGGATCATCGCCTGCAGGTCTGGCAAAACCTGGCGGGCGATTGGAAGTTCTCTCAGCTCGACTCATTGCATAAAGAAATAGGACTTGCCGAACTCAATGACGATATCGCCTTGATCCTGAAGGGGAAACAAAAAGGCAGGGTGGTTGTCGATCTGGAAAAAGAGTAAGGGGCTTTTGGGTCAGCAGAGGGTTCTGCCACTTTCTTCGTGCAGTACAATTTCGGTTCATCCGAATAAAGCGTACTTTTGTAAAGCTGAAAGGAACAATCCGGCAGAGTACATCGCTTCCGGCCGCTCCTCTGTGGCCTCATCGGCCGGTACACTACGGCTGACAGACAGGCCGTCCCTGGCCTGCTGTCAGGTGCCGACGTCCTGTCCGCACCCCTCCGGGCCTTGGATGGTTCCCCGACGCGGGCCTTCGCGAGGCGTCCTCCAGCGACGCCCTCGCCTCCCGCGTTATAGATACGTACGATCAAGCGGATGGACCACAATTTCATGAAGAGAGTGGCTGCTTTTTCTGGTTTTCAAATTCCATCACAACACGAATTTCACCCGCATCGGTGGGAGATGTTTCGGCATTGGGATAGTGTTTTTTGAAGACCTGCAACATCGCTTGATTTTCCTCCAGGATCGCGGCTGTGAAACCTGAAAACCCGTTTTCCCTGGCAATTATTTCCAGTTGGGGAAGCAGGTGAGAAGCCATACCCATCCCTTGGTAATCCTCCCGGACGACAAAGGCTGTTTCGGCAAGGCCGTTGCCTTCGTCGGCGTACGAGCCGATGGCAACTATATCCTGGTTTCCGCCTTTCTGGACGAGACCGACCAGAGATATATTCTGATGATAATCAACACTTGCCCATTGCTGTTGAGCCACTTCATGTGAGAAAAGTTTCATTTTGTAAAAAAATCTCAGAAAAATGGTCTCTTCCTTGAGGGAGTAAAAAAAATTTCGGTACTCGAATTCATCCGAAGGGAGCAAGGGGCGGAATTCAACGATCTTTCCGTTGGGCAGGACATGGCGGGTTTTGTACCCTTCAAGAAACAGGAGATCATCCTGGACCGGAGGCAGCTGGTCGGAAAATATATAGTGGTATTTCTTGGCAGCATCTATCAGGTCCTCCCGAAATTTAGGATGAGCTATCTGGGCAAGTTCCATGACTCTTTGATAAATGCTTTTGCCCTTGAGTGCCGCGATACCGTATTCGGTCACGACAAAGTTAACATCCCCGCGGGTTGTGGCAACCCCGGCACCTTCACTTAAGCTGGAGACGATCCGTGAGACTTTGCCGTTCTGAGCTGTTGATGGAAGGGCGATTATGGAAAATCCTCCTTTGGACATCGAGCTGCCACGCAGAAAATCGACCTGATCCCCGATGCCGCTGTAAAACATGTGGCCCATGGAATCGCTGCACACCTGGCCAGTCAGATCGACTTCCAGAGCCGAGGAGATGGAAACCAGATTATCGTTACGCGCTATCACGGTTGGGTCGTTGACATACTCCGAAGAGCGGAAATAGAACTGAGGGTTGTTGTCGACATACTGATAGAGTTGCTCCGATCCCATGCACAGAGATGCAACCACCCGTCCTTCCAGCAGGGTTTTGCGTTTGTTGGTTATAACCTTTTTTTGCAGAAGAGGAATGAAGGCATCGGTGATGAGCTGGGTATGGACCCCGAGATCCTTTTTCCCTTCCAGGTAGGGCAAAATAGCATAGGGCAGGTGACCGAATCCGATTTGCAGGGTAGCCCCGTCGTCTACCAGTTGACTGACGTAATACCCGATGCGTGATGCAATCTCCGGGTTCTTAGTCAACGGGATGGACTCCACCAGAGGCTCTTCAAAGGGAACAAAGTAGTCGATTTCATCAATGTGGATGATCCCGTCTCCCCAGGTACGGGGCATCCGCGGATTGACCTGGGCAATGACAAGACCTGCAGCTGCTAAGCCTGATCGGGTGATGTCGACGGAAACCCCCAGGCTGCAGAAACCATAGGCGTCCGGAGGACTGATCTGGACCAGGGCCACATCGAGGCCGATACAGTGGGATTCAAATAACTTAGGGATATGCGACAGATAGGCTGGTATGTAGTCGATTTTTCCCTCGAAAGCGGCCTTGCGCATTTTGGCGCTGATAAAAAAGAGCTTTAAGGCAAATCGTCTTAAAAAATCGGGATCGTCTATGTATTGGGAAAAGGTGGACGACAGCATTTGATAGACCATGACATCCTGAAGCACGGGGTTGCCCACCATGTTACGAATCAGGTGCTGCGGTTCACCGCATCCGGTCCCGATGAAAACGCGGCTGCCGTTTTTAATTTTGGAAATAGCCTCCTGGGCATCGACCAGTTTAGTGGGACATTGGCGTTTTAGATCCATTTCGTCCTCCATGTCGGATCGGCATGTGTTCTTTGATCCGGAAGTTAGAGTATGAAATGATCATAGGCTGGAATGGAAAAATAATCAAAGCTCATCTTTAAATCTGGGTTCCATGATATCTCAGGATTTTAAACCATACCTCGTGGTTCAGGTCTTCCCAAACAGTGTCTTGACCATTTTTCTGTCCACCGATCCATCGGCTGCAGTCGGGAACTTGCCGACAAATTCGACATATTGGGGCTTTTTGAAACTGGCGATACGTTCCCCGACAAAACGGATCAGTTCCGCTGCAGTCAATTCCGCCCCTGCGTGGAGGCGGCATACGGCCTTGATCCCTTCTTTCCACTTTGGATCCGGGACACCGATGACGACTGCTTGTGCCACGGCTGGGTGTTGCAGAATGACCTTTTCCACCTCCGCAGGATAGACGTTTTCACCGCCTGGTTTTATGAGTTCCTTGTCGGCTTTCCTCCCGGCGTAAAACAGGTATCCATCGGAATCGAAACGGCCCAGATCGCCGGTATGATGCCTGCCGTTGCGGAAGGTGAAGGCATTGTCTTCCTCAAGACCCCAAAATCCCAGGAAAACCATTGGTCCTTTAACGGTAATCTCCCCAACCGTTCCCTGGGGGACGACCTGGTCCTGATCGTCCACAAGCTGTACGTCTGCAAGTAATATGACTTTTCCCGCCGACCCCGGCCGCTCATCGTACTTTCCCATGCTTGTGAGACAAGAGGTTTCGGTCTGCCCGTACATTGCATAATAGTGGCCTTTGGTTACCGACTGAAAGTTTTCTATGACCTCCGGCGTTCCCAACCCGATGACGGCTTTCAGTGAGCTTAAGTCGAACGTGTCCTCTCCTGCAGCCTTGAGTATTGAATCCAGTATCGGTGGGAAATCAAAGAATAGGCTTACCCCTTTGTCCTGGATAAGCTGTGCCGCGGTTCGGGCATCAAACTTGCTCATATTAATATTCAATACTCCCGAGTGAAAGGCGCTGGTGGCCATGAATAGCCCGCCCACATGGAAAAGAGGAAGAAGGTTCAGGTGCACGTCCTTTGACGTAAGACCGAAGCCGGCATTGAAGTGCATGTCGGCATGAAGCATGTTTCCGTGGCTTAAAAGTGCACCCCGGGGACGGCCTGCAACAGCGGCCGTGTGAATAATCACTAAACCGTCGGAACTTTTTACCTCGGCAGGCTCTATCTTACCGGGATTATCCAAAAGCGAGGCAAAAGGTGTTTCGTCTCCGAGATCGGCTTTGAGATTGTAAAAGGATTGGATGGATGTCAACTCAGCCCGCTTTGCTTGCAAAACCGGTTGGAATTCTGCGTCGATAAAAAGTATTTTTGGTTGGCAATCGTTTAAGTTGAAGCATATTTCATCAACCGACAGACGCCAGTTTATAGGTAAAACAATGGCGCCGAGAACGGCGGCTGCGCCGTAAATAAGAAAGAAATCAAGGCTGTTTTTTCCAAGGACACCCAGGCGATCTCCTTTTTGAATTCCGGCACGATCGAGTCCAGAAGCCAGGCGTTCGACGTGGTGTTTGTATTCGGCAAAGGTCAGGTGACGATTATCGTCGACTTCGTGCCAGCATTGTTCCTTGGCAAAGGCGATCGCATTTCGTTTAATCAAATCATAGAAGGTAAGATCATAGAGTCCCATTGAAGCAATCCTCCGTTACAAGTTTGTTTTATCTATAGGGAAACCACTGCGAAACATTGGCCTTACCGCATCGGTATCCCAAGCTTTCATGTTTTGTTGCAGATGGTGGGACAGGTTATCCTTTCCGTCGATTGTTT
>Ga0307440_1000301_pt1 | contig 23973 bp, 20 predicted proteins | sample SalMarWE160410MG_FD_202150 | JGI IMG/M metagenome (GOLD analysis project Ga0307440, IMG submission 202150) | Salt marsh sediment microbial communities from the Plum Island Ecosystem LTER, Massachusetts, United States - WE1604-10 | ecosystem: Environmental > Aquatic > Marine > Intertidal zone >...
CACCGACGCTCGTGTGGTATTCATGTTTGCCGAACGACTCTCAGGTGGGCGCGGCTATCACATCCATTGTATTGAGGCGCCCGCAGCGGTTTCCGCGAGCGACGATGTGGACGCAGCCACGGCCCTCAACCTCGGCATCGCGCAGTGTGTCCGAATGTGCCCGGAGCAATACATCTGGCCCTATAAGCGATTTCGGACCCGCCCGCCGGGATTCCCACAGGTTTACCAAGGGCCGCTTTGAGGTCTCGCCGCAGATCTGGACCCACCGGGCCTCCCGATACTTGGGTTGCCGGCGGGCCCCCATTCGCCCGTCCGTACGATGAGAACGGAGCCTTTCGCTGTGAGGATCTGGGCGATCAAATCACTCGATCGTGGCCGTGGTTGAATCGCTCTCCCCTTTGTTGTCTCTCCACGAGAGCTCTACCGTGTCGCCCTTCGACGCACCCTTGAACTTGAAGGCGATATAGGGATTCCGGGAGACGCCGCTGCTCCAGTAAGCCGTCATCACGGTCTTGCCTTTCCACTTGCAGACGACCTCTTTGATGAAGTGGGCCGGGATGACCTCGCCGGTCTTCTTGTCCTTTACCAGCCCAGTGTTCATCGGATGCGTAATCAGCGCCTTCACCTCGGTCACACCATCTCTGACTCGGGCGCGAATCCTAATCGTGTTTGCCATCTTCTCTGCCTCGAAACCTATGTCGGTGGTTGGTCAGGGTCAGCCGCCGCAGCCGCCGATCGTCACCTTCACTTCCTTCGCTGCGCTGTACAGCTCGTCGCCCACCTTGGCGACGGCGATCACCTTTGCCGTCTTGGCCATCTTGATGCGGATCGAGACGAATCCGATTGCTCCCGGGCCCATGTCGAACGACGCAATCAACGGGGTCGGATTCGCGGCGGCGATGATGGAAATGGACTGGATGCCATCCATGTCCGCTTCCACGGTGACCGGAACCACGGCGCCGTTCTCTGCGATATCAGGCGCCTTGACCTTTATCTTGTCGCTGGTTTCGAGCTTGGTGGTGCCGAGTAGGTCTTTGAGGCCATCGTCCACCGTCTTTGCCGTGAATGCAGCCGCAGGCCAGTCGGCGAACACTGTCCGCGGCGTGAGGAGGCCTGAGCCGACTGCGACACCGACGGCGCCAGCGGTTAGCGACCCTTTGAGCACGACTCTGCGTTTTGCATCGATCATCTGTTGTCTCCTCGGGCAAGGGCTTGGGGTTAAGGGATTAGCTGGAGGCGAGCTGCGGCGTCAGGTCGGGCAGGGTCCAGCGCAATGGTGCCGACCCAAGCTAGCGCACGCGAGCCGGGCCGAGTCTCCGTCGCCAGAGCAGGGGTGCCCCCTCCTCGTAGACCCCATCGTACCCACGGCGGTCACAACCGGCGGGCGCTCCTCCTCGTGTGGGGAATCTTGTCTCTTCGGTTGCCGAGCGGCGGAGCAGAGCATCCGTGTACCAGCGAAGTCTGCGAGCATATCCGCCGGTCACAGTGCCCGAATGGCTTCTGTTCTCTACGATCTGCCGCAAAACCAAGCTTAACCGACTGGCTTTGGCGTGCAAACCGGATTTGCGGTCAGTTTTATTTCTTCAGGTCCTTGTGCTCTTCCTTGAGCGTTTCCAGCCGTGCCTGGATCCGCGACTGGTCCTGGAAATTGATCCCCGACTGCGTCAAGGCAAATTCGAGCTCCCGTATGGCCGGCTCCAGGTCTCCTCCCGCATAGAGGTAGTCGGCCCGGTAGAGGTAGGTGGCACCTTTCCGCCCAGCCATGCGGGCGGCATCGTACAGAAGCTGGTACATGAAAGGTGTGGGCGGGTGTGCGCGCGCGACGCCTTCCAGGTCGCGCAGGGCCTTCCGGGCTTGGCCGTTGTCCATCAGCATCCGGGCATAGGCAACGTGCAAAGGCAGGTCGTCCGGCCGCAACTCGACAGCTGTCGCCAACCGCTTGATGCCTTCTGACGGCTTGCCGCTCTTTGCCTCCAGATTCGCGTCGAGGACGATAAACTCTACCTGTTGCGGTCGCTGACTCAGCAGGCTTGAGGCCAACTTGCTGGCTGCATCGACGTTGCCTGCCTTCTGCAATGCCATCGCGTAGCCGTACCGCTCCGCTGTCTCGTTGCGATACCGCTGACTCGACAAGGCGGAGCGAAAATAGTTGACTGCCCGGTTCGGATCAGTGTAGGAGCGCTCGCGCAGCCGCGCCTGTAGCAGGTAATAGCTCAACTTGTCGGGATGTTGGCGGTGCGGACCGTAGCTCTCGGCCCGTCCCAGCGCGTCCGCAATTCGATTTGTAGTGACCGGGTGGTCTTGCAGGATGGCAGGGGCATCGGTGTTGGACACACGGCTCAACTTGGAAAGACGCTCGAAGAAACCGGCCATTGAATACGGGTCGAAATGCGCCGCGGCGAGGGTCGCAATACCGACGCTGTCCGCTTCCTTTTCGTCCTCTCGGGTGAAGTTGATCGCGTGTTGGGCCATAACCCCCCCGAGACCGGCAATGGCCGCGACACCCGCCTGGGGGTTCACCTGGGCGCCGAGCAAGGCCCCGGCGACGAGCAGGGCGGTTGCCGGGATTGTCAGGCGCTGGCTGTCTTCGATCGACCGCAGGATGTGGTGCTGTTGGATGTGGCCCATCTCGTGGGCAATCACCGCTGCCAGCTCGCTCTCGCTGTCGGTCGCCAGCACCAACCCGGTATAAACGCCGATGTATCCTCCCGGTGTCGCTTGTTCCGCTAGCAGCCGCGAGGCGGCGCCCCAGCCGAACCAGGTAATCCGTGAGCATCGGGTCGTCGATGACCGGCAGCTCGGTCCGGACGCTACGGATAAACGCCTGCGCCAAGCGCCGCTGCGCCGCGGGGGACATAACCGCGTCCTCCGAGCTTGCGAGATCCGGAAGCCTGAACTGTTGTCCGATGGTCCCGCGGCTATACCCGAAAACGCCGCTTACTAGCGCGAGAATCAGCAGGAGGTGTGGGGACCAGCGGGGGCGGGCGGGGAATTTCATGCTGTCCTCTGAGCGCATCCAGCGTACAGAGTTCCACGGATAGGTAAGTAGTGTATCAGCGGCTGCAAGGCATCGGCCAACGTCGAGCTTTGATCCGGTTTCGTCGGCCTAGAGCACGGTCGAACAAACGTCTAACGGCCTGCTGGCGTTAGGCGTTGTTGGGGACTGCCTTACCGTGGAGTCGCGCGCAGCGCGCTCCGCATCTCCCTCGCCCCCTGGGAGAGGGCCGTTAGTTGAGCTGGATGCGTTGTCCCCAAGGGACCTTTGACTTGCCCTTGACGAGCCAGATGACCGGATACGCTGGCTCCTTGGTGGGGAACTCACCCTCCGCGTCGGTGAAGTAGACGAGCAGGTCTGGCCGAAGGCCTTCCCGGTCGACCCAGGAGAAGACGGGGACGAAGCTGGTACCGCCCCCTCCGTTGATCTCCTGGGGCCGCGTAAATTCCTCCCAGGGGTCGAAGACCCAGGGGGCACCATCGCACAGCTTGGCGTCGCACGGTAGGAATGTCACCCGCGCCCGCACCTGCCCCTTCAGGGCGTTGATCTCCGAAATAAACTCCTGGACCTCCGTGTCCTTAATCGAGCCGGAGGTATCCACGGCGACCACCAGATCTAGCTGATGACTGCGCAACGTGGGCAGGATAAAGTCCCCCTCGCGCCGGGAGGGACGCATGTAGCTGTAGTCGTCGCGGGCGGCGACGGTCATGTACCTGGCCAGCAGCATCCGCCACGGGAGCTGAGGCTGCAGCAGATGGTCGATCATGCGGGCCAGCTCCCCACCGAGCTTGCCTGCCTGCATGGCCTGCTGGGCGGCCCCGGCCATCCGTTGCTGCCACTGGACGCTCAGGGTCTCCTGCTCGTCGGGTGTCAGCGGTTGTGGTTGGGCAGCCCCCTGGTTGGGGTCCGGCTCCGCTCGTGCCTTGGCGGTGCTCTCCTGGTCTGGCTGCTGCCCTTGGTCCTGCGGTGGGCGTTTGTTCAGGTCATCCTCCCGCAGCCCGCTACTCGCACCCTCGCTGCTGCCCTCGCTATCGTACGCATGCCGGTCGAGTGTCTCGGACTCGTCCTGGTCGTCGATGAGGGGATAGATCTCCTCCGCGGTCATACCGCGATACGTCGGCATGACCAAGGCATTCGCCGGGGGTGTCAGTCCGTCGTCGATCAGGACCGGATTGATGGCATAGTCGCAGGCCAAGTCCCAACGATGCTTGACGCGGTGCTGACGCCGGGCGAAATGGGAGAGGGCGCAGTGCAGGGCCTCATGGGCAAGCATGAACTGCGTCTGATCCAGGCTCAGGGCGTCGATGTATTCCGGGTTGTAGTAGAAGGCGCGGGCGTCAGTCGCCGTCGTCGGACACCAATCCTGCTTGGCCGCATGCATGGGCAGACGGAGCACCAGGGCTCCGAGGAACGGCTTCTCAAGAATCAGCCGCGTGCGGGCCGCGGCAAGCTTGGTCTCGATGGCCTCGATGTCGGCGGTCATAGGGCGCTGCTACTCGTACAGCATGACGTCGGAGATGGCCCTGGCCCAGTCCGCGAAGGCGGGTATCTCGAAGAGCTCGTTGCCGATCGCGCGATGCAGATCAGATACCAGCATCACCCCCATCTCCCGCTGGGGAAAGCGGCGGGCATAGACGAGGATGTTGCCGATTACTTGCTGGGCGTTGTCCCCCTCCCGAGCCCGTATTGCCCTGCCCACCAAAGCGGCCGCGACCGCGTACTGGAGGTCGATGTCCCTCGGGACAGGCACTTCTTCCCCGGCGATGATGGCGTCGAGATCCGGCATTTGGTCGAGGCTGTTGACAAATGCGTGGAGCTCGATCCCTGCAGCGGGGCCCACGCAAGCCTGCAGGGCGCCCTGTAGCAGGTGCGGATGGTCCTCGAACTTGCGCAGCCCCCGGTGAGCGAACTCCCACGAGCGAGGGGAGGGGAAGGCCATCGGGTTGTGGGCCGGGTCGAAGTCGAACAGGAGCTCGGGACGGAAGCGCAGGAAAGCGATCACGCGTTCGTCGATTCTGCTCGCGTAGGCCCAGGCGACCCAGTCGTCCAGATGTGTCTCCACCTCGAAGTGCGAGAACCGGTTTGCCAGTGGCGCCGGCATGGCGTAGGTGACGCCGCGATCCCCCTGGCGATTGCCTGCCGCAAAGATCGCCCAATGCTCCGGCACCCGATAATCGCCGAGACGGCGATCCAGGATGAGCTGGTAGGCAGCCGCCGACACCGCCGGCGGTGCCGAGTTGATCTCGTCCAGAAACAGTATCCCTCGCGGTCCATGCCGCTCCGTGTTCGGAAGCATCGCCGGGATTGCCCACTCCACCCGGTCCTCGACCCGAAACGGGATGCCCCGCAGGTCGCTGGGCTCCATCTGAGACAGGCGAATATCGAGGACAGGGGCATCGTGGTTGACCGCGACCTGGGCGACCATTTGCGACTTGCCGACGCCAGGCGGGCCCCACAGCATGACAGGGGTGTGGTGGCCCTCGGCGGTACTGAGAAACTCCCGGTCGAGGACGCGTAAAAGGTGTGCAGGACGCATTGGGCTTCCGACTGATGCTAGGGTGAGACAGGGAACGGACAAGGGATTGGTCACCTCGGACTCGGAGTGGCATCTGTCGGCGCCACCACCGGTTGGACTCAGACCCCGCGCCTATACATGCGTCTTGCGGAAGTCCTCCACAAGGCCCTGACGAGGCAGCGGTTCCTCCGCCGCTGGCAGCGCACTAGCGGGCATTAGAAAAACGGACTATTCTAATCGGCCCTTGCGCCGACGGGGCCTAGAAAAAAGCGGCTGCGCTTGCGGAAATCCCTTGACGAAGGGTAAGCAGGGTGGAGTGGCTGGTTGTCTGTATCCGCGAAAACTGGGTAGAATTGTAAGAGTTTTACCTGCTACTAATGATGACGCTCGGAGACCGGAAATGAATCAGTTTTACTACGACGCCGTGACGAAAATGGAGCAACTGGGTGTCGATGACGAGTACATCCAGGGTTGGCAGTGCGGGTTCCTGCACAATCCGAAGCGGGAGGAACAGCGCTTGACCGAGGCCTACGAGGCGGGGTACAGCGACGGCGAAGAGAAGAACACTGACAACTTCGGCGAGTGGGTTAAGAACTGATGCGGCTTTGAGTCGGCAAGAAGGGCGGGGCAACCCGCCTTTTCTGTTCCGGAGGTTGACGCCCAGTACGCGATGGGCCTCATCGTGATTGCGTCGGATGTCGCAGCGCGACCATCCAATCGAGCCGGATGCTCCCCCGCCGGCCGTCCTGTCCGGGTTCAGCCGCCCGACCCGCCTGTGGTTCGAGCAGAATTTCACCGGCGCCACCGAGCCCCAGGCCCGTGGCTGGCCGGTTATCGCCGGTGGCGGCCATGTCCTGATCACGGCCCCGACCGGCAGCGGGAAGACGCTGGCTGCCTTCCTTTCCGCCATCGACCGGCTGTCCCGCGCGGAGGGGGAGGCAGGGCCCGGTGTGCGCGTTGTCTACGTCTCGCCGCTAAAGGCGTTGGTCTACGACATCGAGCGTAATCTCCGGGCGCCGCTCGCCGGTATTCGGCGGGCTGCCGAGCGGCTGGGGGAGACCATCCGCATTCCGAGGGTCGCCATCCGAACCGGGGACACCAGTCAGCAGGAACGGCAGCGGCAGCTCAAGGAGCCTGCGGAGATCCTGGTGACCACCCCGGAATCCTTGTTCCTGATCCTGGGCTCCAAGGCGGCGGCCCACTTGGCGGCGGTGCATACCCTCATCGTCGACGAGGTCCACGCTCTAGCCCCGACCAAGCGGGGAGCTCACGTGGCCCTTACCCTGGAGCGTCTGGTTGAGCACTGCGGGCGAGAGCCACAGCGGATCGGCCTCTCCGCCACCGTCCGACCCCTGGATGAGGCCGCACGCTATCTCGTCGGCGATCGGCCGATCGAGATCGTAGATGCCTCGGCCGCCCCGCGTCTGGACCTGCGGGTGGTGGTCCCCGTACCGGATATGGAGCGCCCGCCGGAGCCTCCCCCGGAGGAGCCGCAAGGCGGCTCGATTCTCGCTGAGTTATACGGCCGTGCGGTGGCGCGTCCCCCGCAGGAGAGGGGGGTGTGGTCCGCCATCTATCCTGCCCTGCTGGCCGAGATCCGTTCGCACCGCTCCACCATCCTCTTCACCAACAGCCGGGGCCTGTGCGAGCGCGTTTGCCAGCGTCTCAACGAGCTGGCGGGAGAGGAGCTGGTGCGCGCCCATCACGGCAGCGTCTCCCACGAGCAGCGCGCGGAGATCGAGGAAAGCCTGAAGCGGGGTGTCCTGCGGGCCCTCGTCGCCACCAGCTCCCTGGAGATGGGGATCGACATGGGGGCCGTGGACCAGGTGCTCCTCGTGGAGTCTCCGGGATCGGTCGCCCGCGGCCTGCAGCGGGTGGGCCGCGCCGGACACGGGGTCGGGGAGGTGAGCACGGGCCGCATCTTTCCCAAGTTTCGCGGGGACCTGCTCGAGTGTGCGGTGGTCGCATCCCGCATGCTCGCGGGGGAGATCGAGCCCTTCCGTATGCCCCGCAACGCCCTGGATGTGCTCGCCCAGCAAGTGGCCGCCTTGTGCCTGGACGAGGACCGCGTGGTCGATGAGGTGCATCGCCTGGTACGGCGGGCCGGTCCATACCGGGACCTCTCCCGGAGCGCCCTGGAGGCCGTTCTCGACATGCTCTCCGGCCGATACCCGTCGAGCGACTTCGCGGAGCTGCGGCCCCTCCTCAGCTGGGACCGGGCCTCCGACACCCTGAGTGCCCGGCGGGGCGCCCCCATGGTGGTTCGGCTCAATGCGGGCACCATCCCGGACCGGGGCAGCTACGGGGTCTTTCTCGGGGAGGAGGGACCGCGCGTGGGGGAGCTGGACGAGGAAATGGTGTTCGAGACGAAGGCCGGCGACAACATCCTGTTGGGCGCTAGCACCTGGCGCGTGGAGTCCATCACCCGCGACCGGGTCCTGGTCTCGCCCGCGCCCGGGGAGCCGGGGAGGCTCCCGTTCTGGCGGGGTGACGGCCCCGGCCGTCCGATGGAGGTCGGCCGTGCCATCGGCGCCTTCTGCCGGCAGGTGGCCTGCCTCGGGCGCGGGGAGGCGGCCGCATGGATCCAGGCGCATACGCCCCTGGACGGGCTGGCCGCCGGCAACCTGGAGGCCTATATCCAGGAGCAGCAGGAGGCGACCGGTCAGGTTCCCAGCGACCGGACGATCGTTGTGGAGCGTTTTCGCGACGAGCTCGGAGACTGGCGGGTCTGCATCCTCAGCCCATTTGGCGCCCGCATTCACGCCGCGTGGGCCATGGCCCTGCAGTGGTACGTGGGGCAGCGCGAGGGCTTCGAGATCCAGGTCATGTACACTGACGACGGCATCGTGGTGCGCTATGCGGACGGCGAGGGCCTGCCGACCCTGGACGATCTCCTGCCGGACCCGGAGGAAGTGGAGGCCCGGGTCACCGACCAGCTGGCGGACACGGCCCTGTTCGCCGGGCTCTTCCGGGAGAACGCGGCCCGCTCCCTGCTCATGCCCCGCCGCAGCCCGCGGGGGCGTCAGCCCTTGTGGGCGCAGCGGCTGAAGGCCCAGAACCTGCTCGCCGCGGTGCGTCGCTACCCTTCCTTTCCCATCGTCCTGGAGACCTACCGCCAAGCCCTGAGTGATGTCTTCGATCTCCCCGGGCTCAGGGAGGTCCTGCGTGGTGTGCGCAGCCGGGCGATCCGGGTCCACGAGGCGGAGACTCCGCGTGCCTCGCCCTTCGCCCGTTCCCTGGTCTTCGCCTACGTTGCCGCTTACATCTACGAGCAGGATTCCCCCATCGCGGAGCGCCGCGCCCAAGCCCTGACCCTGGACCGGGGCCTGCTGGGCGAGCTGCTGGGACAAACGGAGCTGCGGGAGCTCTTCGATACCGAAGCCCTGCGGGCCCTGGAGCGCGAGCTGCAGCATCTGGACAGCGATCGTCAGGCACGGGACGCTGACGAGCTCCACGACCTGCTGCGTCGCCTCGGCGACCTTTCGCCAGAGGAGGCCCGAGGACGCTGTGTCGGGGACCCGTCGGATTGGCTGAGGATGCTGGAGGAGCAGCGCCGGGCGGTGCGGATCCGGGTCGCCGGGGAGACCCGCTGGATCGCCGCCGAGGACGCCGGGCTTTATCGGGATACCCTGGGGGTGGTGCCCCCACCCGGTCTGCCCGACAGCTATCTGCAGCCGACCGAGGCCCCCCTCGACCATTTGCTGCGGCGCTACGCTCGGGTGCACGGTCCTTTCCCCACCGGTGAAGTGGCTGCCCGCTTCGGCTTGCGCCCGGCCCAGGCGGAGCCGCCCCTGCGACTGCTGGAGATCCAGGGTGTCCTGGTTCGGGGGGAGATCCGGCCCGTCGGCAGCGAGCCCGAGTGGTGCGACGCGGAGGTGCTGCGTCGTCTGCGGCGACGGACGCTCGCCCGGCTGCGGCACGCGGTGGCCCCGGTGGACGCGGCCACCCTCGGCCGCTTCCTGCCCCGCTGGCACGGCATCGGGGAGGGGGCCCGGGGTGTGTCGCGGCTCCTGGAGGCGCTTCTTCAGCTGGAGGGACTTCCGGTTTCCTGGTCCGCGCTCGACCGCGTACTGCTCCCGGCCCGTGTCCCCGGCTACCGGAGCGAGGAGCTGGATCTTCTGGCGGCGACGGGGCAGATCCTCTGGGTCGGCCGCGGGGCCCTCGGACCCAGGGATGGCCGTATCGCCGTTTACCGGCGCGACCAGGCGGGCGCCTTGCTGGACCCCGTCGCCGAGGATTCGCCGCCCTCCGATCTCCACCGTCGGCTGCTGAATCGTCTGCGGGAACGGGGCGCCTGCTTCTTCATCGAGCTGGCGGAAGCCGTGGGACAGGGGAGTGGAGCGGCCTGGCGGGAGGACCTGGAGGCAGCCCTGTGGGATTTGGTCTGGGGGGGGCGTATCACCAACGATACCTTCGCGCCCCTGCGCAACCTCGGGGGGCGTTCCCCCCGGCGCGACCGTCCCCGGGTGCCCGCCCTCGCGGGAGGACGTTGGTCCCTGGTGTCGGGACTTGCCCGCGCCGCGTCGGATACGGAGCGTCTCCTCGCCCGCGCCCTGATGCTCCTCGAACGCTATGGGGTGGTGAGCCGGGAGGCAGTCCAGGGGGAGGCGCTGACGGGGGGATTCGGTCCCGTTTACCGGGTGCTCAAACAGATGGAGGAGGCCGGCAGGGTGCGCCGCGGCTACTTTGTGGAGGGCTTGTCGGGGGCCCAGTTCGCAATGCCGGGGGCCGTTGATCGGCTGCGCGCTGCCCGCCTGGAAGAGGTGCCGGTAGACGGCTATCCGGAAGCAGAGGTAACGCTACTGGCGGCGATCGACCCTGCCAACCCCTACGGTTGCCTGATGCCCTGGCCGGAGGTGGGGGGTGGCGCGCCGCCAAAGCGCAGCGCCGGCGCCTGGGTGATCCTGGTGGCGGGCAAGCCTGTCCTCTACCTCGCCCCCGGCGGGAGGCATCTGGCGAGTTTCCGGGCCTCCCTGACGGAGGAGGGTGGTGAGCTTGGGCTCGCCCTCAGGGCCCTCCGCGGATTGCCTCGCATGGGCCGGCGTCGCCTGCTGATCCGAACGGTGGATGGCGAGCCTGCCCTCACCTCTCCCCTCAGGGGGCGGATGCTTTCGGCCGGGTTCGAGCCCGATTACGATGCCCTCGCCCAGGTGCGCTGGGCCTGATCCGCGACATCACCGGCGGAGGCGGAAACCTTGAAGCCCTATTCTTCGGCGAGCGTCGGGCGGCGCCGGACCGGCAGGTGCATCGGCGAGCCTCGCGTTGTCCCGCCGCCCGGCCGGCGGATGGGGGGCATGGACGTCAAGTCGGCGAGCCGATTGCTGGTGCGCCTGCTCCTATATGCCCTGCTTGCCGGCTGCAGCGACCGCCCGGGCGAAACCTTGGAGCTGAGCGGTCCCACCATGGGTACCTATTACTCGGTAAAGGTGGTCTTTCCACCTGCCGGGCCCCCTCCCGAAGACCTTCAGCAGGGGGTGACCCACGTGCTCGCGCAAACGGTGGACCTGATCTCCACCTACAAAGAGTCTTCGGAGCTCTCCCGCCTCAACCGCAACCCGAGCACCGACTGGATTCCAGTCTCCCACGCACTGCTCTCCGTCATCACCGAGGGCGAGCGTTTGAGCGCCCTGAGCGACGGCGCCTTCGATATCACGGTAGGTCCTCTGGTGAACGTTTGGGGGTTCGGCCCGGACGTCAAGAAGGACGAGGTCCCATCCCATGAGGCGGTCGCAGCAGCGCGGGAGCGAGTGGGATATCAGAAGCTCCAGCTCCGGACCTCTCCGCCCGCGGTAAGGAAGCAACGGGGGGATGTGTATATCGACCTCTCGGCCCTGGGGGAGGGATACGGCGCCGATCGGGTCGCCGCCTATCTGGACGCCCGGGGCATCAGCGATTACATGGTGGCGGTCGCGGGGGCGATCCGGGTGAAAGGGCGCAACGCCAACGGCTCCCCCTGGAGGATCGCCATCGAGGAGCCGACTCCAGAGAGCCGCACGGTCTCCAGAATCATGCACCTCACCAACGCCGGACTCTCCACCTCCGGGGATTACCGCAACTTCTTTAGCAAGGGCGGTCAGCGTTATTCGCATGAGATCGACCCTCGGACAGGGATGTCCGTTGCCCGGCGCCTCGCCTCCGTGACCGTCGTGCGTAAGACGGCGATGGAGGCAGACGGGTTGGCCACCGCCCTCATGGTAATGGGAGACGGCAAGGGCACCGCCCTCGCCAAGCGGGAAGGTATCGCCGCGTTCTTCATCCTGCGGGAGAATAAGGGCTTCCGCTCCCAAAGTATGGCCGGCTTTCGGCGCTATCTGGCTCGTTAGAGCTGGCGTAAACTGTCCGCGATGACCCGCCCGGCCGATCTGCCCGCGGATCTGCCCGCACAGGGCCGGTTGTTTCTTGCCGCGGAAACTGAAAATCGCCAATGAGAACGGATAAGAATGCCCTCCTTGTCGATCACGATACTTGGGCCGAGGCTGCTCGGAATGTCCCTCGCCCCCGTGGGACGGCCGCGGTGAGCTAAGTGCTCGCGACCTGCAGTTCTCCGAATGGCGCTGGATCCATGACCGGCGGCCCAATGTCCCGTTTCTTGTCCCGGTGAAGATCATCATCCTGGGGGCCGGCCAGGTCGGCTCCTCCGTCGCCGAGAGCCTCGTTCCCGAGGCCAATGACATTACGATTGTCGATACTGAGGCGCTGCGCCTGCGCATGCTGCAGGACCGACTGGACCTGCGGACCGTGCTGGGCAACGGTGCCTTGCCGTCGGTTCTGCAGCAGGCCGGCGCCGACGACTGCGATTTGCTGATTGCCGTCACGGCCAGCGACCAAACCAACCTCTGCGCGTGCCGTACCGCGCAGGCCCTGTTCGGTATTCCTACCAAGATCGCTCGCCTGCGCTCGCCGGATTACGAGCAGTATCCGGGGCTCCTGGACGACAAGAACTTTGCGGTCGACTACAGCATCTGTCCGGAGCAGATCGTCACGGACCACATCGTGAAGCTCATCGAGTTCCCGGAGGCGCTGCAAGCGATTCAGTTTGCCGATGGGCTCGTCAGTCTCGTCGCCGTCCGGGCGGTCGCGGGAGCGCCCCTCGTGGGACATCCGGTTTCGCATCTTCCCCAACGGCTCCCGAAGGTGGACGCCCGAGTCGCCGCAATCTACCGCCGCAACCGACCGATCGTTCCCGAGGGCAATACGGTGATCGAGATCGGTGACGAGGTCTTCTGTCTCGCCGCCACGGCAAAGGTCCGGGATGTGGTGAGGGAGCTGCGGCGGCTCGATCGCCCTTGCCGGCGCCTGATGATTGCCGGTGGTGGGAATATCGGCTTCCGCTTGGCGAGCGCAACCCAGAACGATTACGCCGTCAAGGTCATTGATTCGGACGAGCGCAGGGCCCGTTTCCTGGGCTCACACCTCAGCCGAGTGCTCGTCTTCCACGGCGAGGTAACGAACGAGACGCTGCTCACGGCCGAGCATATCGAAGATATGGATTTCTTCATCGCCCTCACCAACGAGGAAGAAAACAACATCCTGGGTGCGTTGCTTGCCAAATCCCTGGGAGCGCGGCGGGTACTGGCCCTCATCAATCGCCGGGCCTATGTGGATCTCGTGCAGTCTGACCGCATCGATATCGCCATCTCTCCCGCCCAGATTTCGATCGGATCGCTCCTCGCCCATGTGCGCCGAGGCGACGTGGTCTCGGTCCACAGCCTAAGGCGCGGCGCTGCCGAGGCCTTGGAGATCATTGTCCACGGCGACCGATCGACCTCCCGGGCGGTCGGTCGCCGCATCGACGAGCTGGACCTGCCCAGGGGTGTGACCATCGGCGCCATCGTGCGCGGGGAGGGAGACCGGCGCCAAGTCATTATCGCCCACGGCAACACGGTCATTGAGGCCGACGACCATGTGATTGTGTTTGTGGTCACCAAGGATCTGGTGCGCAAGGTCGAGAAGTTTTTCCAGGTCGGGGTTGGCTTCTTCTGATGCGCTCCCTGCTGTCTGTCGCCCATGTCCTCGGGCGGATGCTGATGGTGTTCAGCCTGATGTATCTCCTGCCCATCACCTCGGCCGTGATCTACGGGGACGGAACCCTGATGAACTTCGTCGAGGGCATGGCCGGCTGTCTCGGAGCGGGTAGCCTCCTCTTCCTGCTCACCTTTACCCACCGCGCGGACCTAAAGGCCCGCGACGGCTTCATCCTGGTGGCGATGGTCTGGACAGCGGTCGCGGGTATTGCCACCGAGCCGCTCATTCTGCACCAGGGAATGAGCTTTACCGATGCTATCTTCGAGACAATGTCGGGCCTCACGACCACGGGGGCGACCGTGATGGTCGGGCTGGACTTTCTGCCGCCCTCGATCAACCTTTGGCGGTGTGAGCTCAACTGGATCGGTGGCATGGGGATCATCGTGCTGGCGGTGGCCATCCTACCCATGCTGGGCGTCGGCGGTATGCAGCTCCTAAAGGCCGAAGTGCCCGGCCCCATCAAGGACACCAAGCTCACCGCGCGCATCGCCGACACCGCAGCGGCACTGTGGATCGTCTACCTGGGCATCACAGTTGCCTGCATCGTGGCCTTGCGCCTGGCTGGCATGAGCTGGTTCGACGGCATCTGTCACGCCTTTGCCGCCCTCAGTCTGGGCGGCTTCTCCACCCGCGACGCCAGTGTCGGCGCCTTCCATTCGCCGGCAATTGAGATCGTCCTGATCGTGTTCATGATGCTGGCCGCCCTCAACTTTGCCACCCATTTCACCGTCTTCAAGGAACGCAGCCTCAGGCCCTTTTGGCGCGACCCGGAGGCCAGGGCGGTAATCGCCCTGATTGCCGTCAGCTGCGTAGGGTGCGGGCTGTACCTCTGGATGCGCCACGTCTATCCAGACTTCTCGACCTCCCTGCGCCAAGCGAGCTTCAACCTGGTTTCTATCGCGACCGACTGCGGCTTCGCGTCCGTCGACTTCGGCGCTTGGCCGACCTTCGTGCCCTTCTGGATGCTCTTTCTCTCCTGTATCACCGTCAGCTCCGGCTCGACCGGCGGCGGCATCAAGATGATCCGCACCCTGATTCTCACCCATCAAAGCTCACGGGAGCTCTCTCGGCTGATCCACCCGTCCCTCATTTCTCCCCTCACCATCGGCGGAACGCCGATCCCGAACAACGTGGTCTTCGCGGTGTTGGGGTTCAGCTTCCTGTATGCGATGAGCATCGTCGTCCTGACTTTCCTGCTGATCTTTGGGGGCCTCGACTTCATCTCCGCCCTGAGTGCGGTGGTTGCCTGCATCAACAATGCCGGCCCCGGTCTCGGACGGGTGGGGCCCGCCCACAACTATGCGAGCCTCAATGACTACGAGACCTGGGTGTGCACCTTCACCATGCTGCTCGGGCGACTGGAGGTGTTCTCCCTGCTGATCCTCTTTACCCCCCAATTCTGGCGCAAGTAAGCTTTGCCGGCTTTTCCCACCACGTGCTCCCCCGGCGCGCGCCGAAAATGTCACGTAAGCTGAGTATAATTTCTGACTCGGTCTGCTCACGACGGCATCCCGCCCAGTCTCGGCCCGATGTGCAGCGCAACAACGCCAGCGCGAGGTCACAGGTGTCCACTATTGTCGAAAACCTGTTGGATGATCCCTTGCTCGGTCTGGAGGTAGCCGCGGGCCGGCGCGGACTATCCCGCCCGATCGTGTCCCCCGAGCTGAACCGACCCTCGCTGGAGCTGACGGGCTACTTCGACTCCTTTCGCTCGGAGAGAATCCAGGTCCTCGGCAAAGGGGAGGTTACCTACATCGAGCTGCATGAGCGCAACGATGAGCTGCGAACTCACGTTGCCCGCATCATTGATGCGAACGTGCCGTGCGCGATCGTGACGAACGGTCGGCGGTCTCCGTACCTAGTCACGGAGCGCGCAGAGGCTGTCGGTATACCGGTTTTGACCTGTCCCTACGGTACGACCAAGCTTTACAAGCGTCTCTGGGAGCATTTGGACGCCGAGTTCGCCCCGGAGACGAGTGTCCATGGTGTACTGATGGATATCCACGACATCGGGGTGCTGTTGCTCGGCCACAGCGCGGTGGGCAAGAGTGAGTGCGCGCTTGAGCTCATTCGGCGTGGCTTTCACCTGGTGGCGGACGACATGGTCACCATCAAGTGCCTGAGCGACTCGGTGCTCCTGGGCCGTGCGACCCAGTTGCTGCCTTACCACATGGAGGCCCGCGGCATCGGGATCATCGACATCCGGCTGCTGTTCGGGGTTGCCGCTGTGCGACCAGACAAGCGGATCAGCCTAGCGATCACCCTGACGGATTGGGACGAATCGGCGGAATATGACCGCACGGGTCTCATGGAGACCGGCATGAACATCCTGGATGTGGAGATCCCCCATGTGACCATCCCCGTCCGCCCCGGCCGCAATGTCGGCACGCTCGTGGAGGTGGCCGCCTTGAACCATAAGCTGAAGAGCCTCGGAATCCACACCGCCAAGCTGATGGAGCGGGAGATCCTGGGGCGCACCGCCCCTGGGGCAGATCCGGATCAGCCCTGAGCAGAGGGCGATATATGATGAGCGGCCTCGCGTGACAAACTCATTTCACCTTCCTATACTCCGTCTCCTTCAGGCTGAGTGGCAGAGTGGTTATGCAGCGGCCTGCAAAGCCGTGTACCTCGGTTCGATTCCGGGCTCAGCCTCCATCTCCTCGGGCGGCGATTTTGATCGCAGCTGTCCCGAGCGCTTTCTGATCCCTCTCGGTGGGTCCTCGGACGCCTAGTAGCGACGCCGGCTGCTGCCCAAACCGACGTCCAGGTAGCTTCCGTTTCCACCCCGCCCGGGTGGCGAAATCGGTAGACGCAAGGGACTTAAAATCCCTCGACTTCGGTCATGCGGGTTCGAGTCCCGCCCCGGGCACCATACTCGGCAAGCTATTATTTGGTTCTGGCGGTTTGCACCCACTGTCATACGGTAAGTGGGCTGCACTCGGGCTTACCCTTCCGGCTTGATCCCGTACCTCGTTTCGGGGAAGCCACGGTAACAGGGGGGGGGCTCAAGTCATTGCACGACGCTGGAGATTCCCTGTCTGTCAGCGCCTTGGGGCGCTCCTCCAAGTTGCGCGGCGGCGCCTCGCCAAAAGGAGCGATGATTTCCTAAGCCCGCGGAGAGGTTGTGAGCGCTGAAGGTGACAGTCCGCGCAGTCCCCTGCCGGTTCCGGAGAGGCGATCGGGAGTGAGGATTATATGTCTGAGCAATGGGATGCCGCGGCCTATGACGCGTCCTTCGGCTTCGTCACCGAGCTCGGTGCCGGGCTGTTGACCCTGCTGAATGCGCGCCCCGGCGAGCGCATTTTGGATGTGGGTTGCGGTACTGGCCACCAAGCCGCCGAGCTGGCTGCTGGCGGTTGTACCGTTGTGGGGATGGACCTGGATTCGGCGATGCTCGCGGCGGCCCGGGCGAGTTACGGGACGGTTGCCGGGTTGGCCTTCGTCCGCGCCGATGCTGAGGACTCCGCGGTGCTCACGCTGCCGGGTGTGGCGGATCTCGTTCCGTATGATGCGGTTCTGAGCAATGCGGCTCTGCATTGGATGAGCCGGGCCGACGAGACTATGGCGAACCTGCGTGCCCTTCTGCGTCCGGGCGGCCGCTTGGTTGTCGAACAGGGCGGAGCTGGCAACGTTAGACGGATGCGTGAGGCTGTTGCGGCGGCACTCGTGGACTTGGGCGTCCCGGCTGCAGCAGCCGAGCAGGCTGTGAGCGGCCGCTGGTCCTTTCCCTTCCCCGGTGAGCAGACAGTCCGGCTGGAGCGTGCGGGGTTCCTGGTGCACCGCATGGACCTCTATGAGCGACCCACGCCACTGGGTGCGCAGGACACCGCGGCCTCATGGGTGCGCATGTTCCTCTGGTGGGCGACGGATCTGGTGGGGAGGACGCGGCAGGCGGAGCTAGCCCTGCGGGTCGACCACCACGCCGCCGCTCTCGGGCTGCTCGGTCCCAACGGCTGGTGGGCCGACTACGTGAGACTTCGCTACGTGGCCGAGGCGGTTTGATCTGCGGTGTGACGGCATCTGGCTGGTTTCCCGTGCGCGTCGCAGCTGCGATTTGCTCCAGGTGGACGTCGGGAATCTGCCGGCCTGCCGTGGTGAGAGTTCCTGCAGGCGGCGAATCATCGGTCAGCAACGCCGCGGGCGAGTGGCAGCGTGGCTTTGGAGCCAGAGAGGGAAATATGTGGTCGGTCCGAACCCAGTCTCCGGGGAGATCCGCGATTGATTTTGAATTGTGCCAACGATGAATCCGATTGAGACCCAAGCTGTCTATTGTCCCTGGTGTGGATCCCCCATTACCCTCGTTGTTGACTGCTCAGGGGGCCCGCAGGAGTCCGTGGAGGATTGTGCGATCTGCTGCCAGCCGATGGTTGTGAGGGTGACTGTCGATAGCCAGGGGGAAGGTTCTCTCGACGTTTCCGTATCCAGGGAAGACGAGTGAGCCGCTCTCCTCCGAGCCAAGGGACGCACTGAGTAACGACAACTCAACTGCGGTGCCGGGCTCGGGTAGAGGCCGTCAGGACACGCCGCTAATACGTCGATGTACGCTCTACCGCGCTATCCGCGGCACTGACGGTCCCGTCGACGCGCACCCGATCCGTCGATAGAGCCTGCAGCTGAGCCGTCGCGCTAACGGCCATCGCGCCGGCGCCACCCCGGGGAATGCAAGTCGATGCCACCGTGACCGTTCCCCTCGCCCCGACTCTTTCCCGGGGGGATAGGGCGATTCAGAGCGCGCCACGCGCGACCTTCACGGTGCTCATTTGGATCAGGGCCTCCCAAGGTCCCGAATGGCTAGGGTGACGGCATCGGCCGACGCTGAGTCACGGTTGAGCGTAGGAAGGGGCTCAATTGGGGTGCTCGAACGCGGGTTGGGCTGCCGTTCCGTTTCAAGGTAGGCCAACGGAATCGCCTATACGGACCTATTCACTGCGGGCGTTGGTCGCTGTACGCGCGACGGCGACGGCGTCTGAGCCTCCTCGGTAATCACCCTTCTGTAAGTTCATTGTTGACTTTGCCGCCTGATGCCTTAAATTATCACTGGGTTGGCATGTTATAGGTGATTACCTGTCGCGCCGTTTCACAGAAAAAGCCAAACTGGAGGCAGATAGTGGAATTTGAGAACCTCAGCGTTGAAGACATCCAAAAGCAATTGGAGAAGCTGGACAGGAACCGCTCCGATCTGGAAAAGGCGCTTGAGGAGCGCCAGCAGCAGGCCAAGTACGATCTGGCGCAGCAGATCAAAGAGATGATAGCGGAGCAAGGTTACGACCTTACGGAGATGGTCCGCCTCGTCTCCGGTCGCAAGCGCCGCGGCGCCGCGTCTACCAGGAGGGCCACCGGTCGGCAGTACACCAAGTACATGGATCCGGATAATCCAGCGAACGTCTATGTTCGCGGCGTCATACCAGGGTGGATGAAGCAGAAGATGCAGGAGCAGGGATACGATCCGAGCTCTAAGCAGGATCGCGAGGCCTTCAAAGCAAACTCGCTGCAAGTCGTGGAGTGAGTGCTGGAAAAGAGCTCGCGGTGCGCGGCCTCAGCGGCACGGCCCCGAAGGGGCCGTGCGGAGCACTTTTTCCCGGACGTTTGAGCACTCATCTATTGGGAGCTGGCCGGCTGCAGGCAATGCAATCAATGTGTTGCCGGCCCATGGGCGGGCGAGCCCAGCGTAGATCGACGCTTCCCTAGCGCCGCCTAAAAAGCCGCTCCTTTTCCCGCTGCCAGTCACGGTCCTTTTCGGTTGCACGTTTGTCGTGCAGCTTCTTACCCTTCGCTAGCCCGATCTCAAGCTTGGCGCGGCCGCGCTTCCAATAGAGTGCCGTAGGCACGAGGGTATAACCTGCCCGCTCGGTGAGGCCGATCAGTCGATTGATCTCATTACGCTGCAGCAGCAGTTTGCGGTTGCGGACCGGATCGGGGTGCACGTGAGTGGAGACTGTGGGCAACGGGGAGACATGGGTCCCCAGAAGGAACGCCTCCCCGCGTAGAATCTTCACGTAGCTCTCTTTGAGCTGTACGCGGCCGGCGCGCAGACTCTTTACCTCCCAACCCTCTAGAGCCAGTCCTGCTTCGTAGCGTTGCTCGATGTGGTAGTCATGGCCCGCCTTCTTGTTAAGCGCGATGGTGGAGCCGGTGTGCTTCGTCTTGTTCTTCGCCATCCGGGCAGTTTATATCAAAGCGCCCCTAACGGTCATGACGCCCTCGTGCGCCTTTACACTGGGTGGGCATGCCAGCGGATCTCCCTCCGAGCGCTTGGCTTTATGTGGTTAGAAGGGGAGCCGACGGCGCGGATCATCCTGGGCCGTCACGTCGGGCGGCCTGCCCGCCTGGCCCCAAGGGCTCTAGCGGGTGCGCGGCCGCTGGCCGCCCCGGGGATTGCTTTTGCAGGGTTGAGTCGCTATCGTAACGGGCTCGTTTTTTGAGGAGTGTCATATGCGCGTCCCCCTGGTAGCAGGTAACTGGAAGATGAACGGCTCGCGGGCGAGCGCTCAAGATCTCCTAACGGGCATCAAGGCCGGTGTTGGTCAGATTGTCCGCGCGGAAGTCGCTGTCTGCCCCCCCTTTGTCTTTGTTCCCATGGCCCAATCCGCGTTGGAAGGGACAGTAGTTCGGTGGGGTGCGCAGAACCTGTCGACCGAGCAATCCGGCGCCTTCACGGGTGAGGTCGCGGCATCGATGCTCAAGGAGTTCGGCTGTCATTACGTCATCGTCGGACACTCGGAGCGGCGGTCGCTCTATGCCGAAGACGACGACACGGTCGCCAAGAAGTTCGCCGTGGCTCGGGCTGCGGGCTTAGTGCCCGTCCTGTGCGTTGGGGAGACGCTCGGTGAGCGCGAGAGAGGTGTCACCGAGGAGGTAGTGGCGCGCCAGTTGGACGCGGTTATCGGATTGGAGGGTGCCGCGGCTCTGGCCGACGGGGTTATCGCCTACGAGCCGGTATGGGCCATCGGCACCGGCGTGACAGCGACGCCGGATCAGGCTCAAGAGGTGCATGCGTTCATCCGTGGGCGTGTCGCCTCCCGGGAGCCGCAGGTCGCGGGGGGGTTGCGCATCCTCTATGGTGGGAGCATGAAGCCCGACAACGCCGCGGAGCTGATGGCCAAGCCCGACATTGATGGTGGGCTGATTGGCGGTGCCTCTCTCAAGGCGTCTGACTTTCTGGCGATCTGCAAGGCTGCGGACGCCGCGGTCGCTTGAGGCCCAATGCAGACCATACTGACAGTCTTTCACCTGTTCCTGGCGATCGGCCTGGTCGGTCTCGTGCTCATACAGCACGGGCGGGGAGCGGACGCGGGAGCAGCCTTTGGCAGCGGGGCATCCGCGACGGTGTTCGGTGCTCGCGGATCCGCGTCGTTCCTGTCCCGTGCGACTGGGGTTCTGGCCGCCCTGTTCTTCCTGACGAGCATGGCGATGGCGTACTTCGCCAGTCTCAAAGACCAGTCGAAGGGCCTGATGGAGGGCGTCCATGCGCCTGCGGTGCCGGCTCCTGCGCCCGCTCAGGAGGTGCCGGTGGTTCCGGTGCCCGCGCCGAGCAAGCCGGTGACAGATGTGCCGCAGGTATTGCCCCCAACAACGCCCGCACCTTCACCCAAGGCTGGAGAGCCGGCAGGCGGCCAGCCGAAAGCGCCGCCGGGGCGGGGGGGGACGCCCGGCAACCGGTCCGTCCCCAGCCCTGGGACCGTGCCGGTCCCCCCCTCGCAGCCGGGGGCCCCCATAGGCGGATAGGCTGATCCAAAGGTCACGGCCGACGTGGTGAAATTGGTAGACACGCTATCTTGAGGGGGTAGTGGCGCAAGCCGTGCCGGTTCGAGTCCGGCCGTCGGCACCAAGTAGAGACGGTACACCAGACCTAGATGTGCCGTTTTTTTTGCCCGCCTGAATTCTGGTAACCAGCTGACAGATAAGCTAATTCTGCTGCGCGCACCGGTTGACAGGAGTCTGTTTGCTACAATAGACTCCTTTCCCCCTGCACGATAGCTGGCGACGGCAGGTAGCGAGGATGTCCAGGTGCTTGAGAATTATTTTCCCGTCCTAGTCTTCCTGATTATCGGAATGCTGATCGGCGGAGGGTTGCTCGCGCTGGGCTTTGTCCTTGCCCCTCGCCGCCCTGACGCCGAGAAAGATTCGCCGTACGAATGTGGTTTCGATGCCTTCGAAGATGCGCGCATGAAATTCGACGTGCGCTACTACCTGGTGGCCATCCTTTTCATCATCTTTGACCTGGAGATCGCCTTCCTCTTTCCGTGGGCGGTGGTGCTCAAGGGTATCGGTGTGGCGGGCCTGGTCGCGATGATGCTCTTCCTCGGTATCCTCGTCGTCGGCTTCATCTATGAGTGGAAGCGGGGCGCCCTCGAGTGGGAATAATGGCTCGCCAGCGCCCTCTACGGAGCTGACACATGGGTATTGAGGGCATCCTTGAAGAAGGGGTCGTCACCACGACGGCGGACAAGCTCATCAACTGGGCAAGGACAGGCTCCCTTTGGCCCATGACCTTCGGGCTTGCCTGCTGCGCCGTTGAGATGATGCATGCGGGCGCTTCCCGCTATGATTTGGACCGTTTCGGTATCGTCTTTCGTCCGAGCCCCCGCCAATCGGACGTCATGATCGTGGCCGGCACCCTCGTGAACAAGATGGCCCCGGCGCTTCGCAAGGTCTATGACCAGATGGCGGAGCCGCGGTGGGTCATATCGATGGGGTCGTGCGCCAACGGCGGAGGCTACTATCACTACTCCTATTCGGTGGTGCGCGGGTGCGACCGGATCGTGCCGGTGGACATCTATGTCCCCGGTTGCCCGCCAACCGCGGAGGCGCTGCTCTACGGTATCCTCCAGCTCCAGAATAAGATCCGCCGCACCAACACCATCGCCCGCTAAGCAGTAACGCGAGATGTCACAACAGGTATCGACCACGGGCGACGCCGGGCTCGACGCCCTCGCTGCGGCGCTTGACAGCCAGTTCGCCAAGCCCGGCTGCGAGACGCTTACCGCACCCGGGGAGGTTACGCTTCTCGTTCCCGCCGACCTCCTCCTCGAGGTGGCCCACAAGCTGCGGGACCAACGCGAGCTGCGCTTCGAGCAGCTCATTGACCTCTGCGGGGTGGACTATTCCGCCTATGGGCGCTCGGAGTGGGCGACGGCGGATGCCTCTACCACCGGCTTCGGCCGCGGTGTGGAACGCGGCTTCGATGTGGAGCCGGATGATCCCGGGCGTTTTGCGGTGGCCTATCACCTGCTCTCCCTGACTTACAATCGTCGCCTGCGGATGCGGGTGTTTGCCGGCGGGGCGCAGCCCATGGTGGATTCTGTCACCTCTGTATGTGGCTGTGCCGACTGGTTCGAGCGTGAGGCCTTCGACCTCTTCGGCATCCTTTTCCGGGGCCATCCGGACCTGCGCCGGATACTGACGGACTACGGATTCATCGGTCATCCCTTCCGGAAAGACTTCCCCCTCTCCGGTCAGGTCGAGATGCGCTACGACCCGGAGCAGAGTCGGGTCGTCTATCAGCCGGTGACCATCGAGCCGCGCACCCTCGTCCCCCGGGTCGTGCGTTCGGAGAGTCCTTACGAGGCTGGTCAGGCGAAGGACAGGAAGGCCAGCGATGCCTGAGATCCGCAACTACACGCTTAACTTCGGTCCTCAGCACCCGGCGGCGCATGGCGTGCTCCGATTGGTGCTGGAGATGGACGGCGAGGTGATCGAGCGTGCCGACCCGCACATCGGTCTCCTGCACCGGGCGACGGAAAAGCTTGCGGAGTCGAAGCCCTACAATCAGAGCATCGGCTACATGGACCGCTTGGACTACGTGTCCATGATGTGCAATGAGCACGGCTATGTGCGGGCGATCGAGAAGCTGTTGGGTGTGCAGGCGCCGGACCGTGCTCAGTACATTCGCACCATGTTCGACGAGATCACCCGCATCCTGAACCACCTGATGTGGCTCGGGGCCCACGCGCTCGATATCGGCGCGATGAGCGCGTTCCTCTACTGCTTCCGCGAGCGCGAAGACCTCATGGACTGTTACGAGGCAGTCTCGGGTGCCCGGCTGCACGCGACCTACTACCGTCCGGGCGGGGTCTACCGGGATCTGCCCGATCGCATGCCGCGCTACGAGGGCTCATCCAAGTGGCACACGGCGGAGGAAATCGCCCGCAAGAACGCGGCACGTGAGGGGTCCCTGCTGGATTTCATCGAGGACTTCACGGACCGCTTCCCGGCTTACGTGGATGAGTATGAGACGCTGCTCACCGATAACCGGATCTGGAAGCAGCGCACGGTGGGCATTGGCGTGGTATCGCCGGAGCGGGCGCTTCAGCTTGGGTTCACCGGCCCCATGATCCGGGGCTCCGGGATCGCCTGGGACCTCCGCAAGAAGCAGCCCTATGCTGCCTACGACAAGGTGGACTTCGACATCCCGGTCGGGGTCAACGGGGACTGCTAC
>Ga0307440_1000302_pt1 | contig 23953 bp, 27 predicted proteins | sample SalMarWE160410MG_FD_202150 | JGI IMG/M metagenome (GOLD analysis project Ga0307440, IMG submission 202150) | Salt marsh sediment microbial communities from the Plum Island Ecosystem LTER, Massachusetts, United States - WE1604-10 | ecosystem: Environmental > Aquatic > Marine > Intertidal zone >...
TGACCGGTTTCTTCTTCCATTCGCCTCCCACGATTGAGCGCTCCGCCTCCCAGTCTATTGGCAAATTTAGTAACTCATCAAGGGAGTTATCTCGTTCAAACAGGTGGTTTAATCCAACAACTTTTGGAAGCTCATTAGGATTATGAGCGTTTCCGCACAAGAACTGCCAATCGCCACCAGCGTGAGAAACGAGCAGAACAGGGCGCTCATCGTTAAAGACGTGAGAACACACGTATGCAGCTACTTCCACTCTCGCGCTCCTCCCAGTCTTAGGCCAACTTTCATCAATTTGCAGGCTCTAACGATAGGCGCAATGCGGACGTGAAATACAGCGTTTACACCGACAAGACCAAAGGCCCAGAATGCGCCTACCTCAATGACCGTTTTGCGCCGTTGGCTATGTCCGAAATGGGTTGCGGATTCAGTGGATCGACGCAACACATTGTGCGAAGCGCTCGGCAGGCGTTTGGTAGTTTAGCGTTTTCCTCGGCCGTTCATTCAGCTGTCGAGCAACCGCATTGAGTTGGGCTTGCGAGTAAACGGATAAATCGGTGCCCTTTGGGAAGTACTGTCGAAGCAATCCGTTCGTGTTCTCGTTGCTTCCCCGTTGCCACGGGTTCTGCGGATCGCAGAAGTAGACCTGGATGTCGGTGGCCAGGGTGAAGCGTTGGTGTTGGTACATCTCCGAACCGTGATCCCAAGTCAGTGACTTATAGAGTTCGCTGGGTAGCTTGTGGGCGTGCTCGATCAGGGCGTTGATCACCGTCTCGGTATCCTTGCCCCTGAGTTTCACCAGCATCACGTAGCGGGTGTGGCGCTCGACGAGCGTGGCGATCTGCGTGTTCTGGGTCCCGAACAGCAGATCCCCTTCCCAGTGCCCGGGCACCGCCCGGTCCTCGGCCTCGGGCGGGCGCTCGCGGATCGAGACCGTCTCGGCGATCCGCCCCCGCCCGAAGCCCTTGGTCTCATACTGGCGCGAGCGGCGCATCCCACGGGTGCGTCTCAGGTGCTGAAGCAGTTCTCGCTTCAAGGCCCCACGGGCCTGAATGAACAGGCTGCGATAAATCGTTTCGTGTGACACCCAGTAGGCCTCGTTATCCGGATAGGTGCGCTTGAGCCAGCCGGCGATCTGCTCCGGCGACCAGGCCAGGCGCAGCTTGCTCGCCACCAGCCGGGCCAGGGCCCGGTTCTCGGCCAGCTTACACCGCTTGGGGCGGCGGGCTCGGGCCCACGCCGCCTGATCGGCAAGGCTGGCACGGTAACCGTCAACTCCACCGTTACGCTCGATCTCCCGGCTGATCGTGGAGGGTGCCCGCCCCAAAGCCTCAGCCATCTGGCGCATCGACTGGCCCTGGGCCAACCCCCGGGAGATCTCCTCACGCTCGGCCAAGCTCAGTGCCCGGGGCGATCGGCGCCGCGGGGGCGGACGAATACCGCCGCTCGCAGAGAGGATGCCTTGTATAGAGGAATGGTTACGATCGAATAACCGTGCGATCTCGTTAAGCGAGTCTCCCTTCTACCAACGATCCCACATCAGCGCCTTCTGGCTTTCGGTGTAATAGATGCGCGTCCTTTGTTTCATCAGCAACACTCCTTCTGCTATCGCAGACTGTAGCGTGTTGCATCCACCCGTTGAATCCGCAGCCGCAAACAGACAATAAAAAGCCCGCACCATTGGTTGCGGGCTTTCGATAATTGGAATTGATGCGGCTTCAGTCGTGGAGTTTGTCGATCTTTACGGCGCAGATGAAGTCGTTTTCGGAGAGGCCACCGATGGCGTGCGTGGTGTAGTGCACGTGGCAGTGGCCGTAGCCGACTTCGAGATCGGGGTGGTGGCCTTCCTTGTTGGCCATCCAGGCGATCGCGTTGCAGAAGCTCATGGTCTTGTTGAAGCCCTTGAACTGAAAGTCGCGATGGATGGACTTGGCATCGTCGGACAGCGACCATTCCGGAGTGAGTTTCTTGATGTAGTTCTCGGCTTCCTCGCGGGTCAACGGCTCGACGCCGCCCTCGCAGGCTTCACAGTGCTTTTCAGCGAATTCGGTCTTGTCCGTCATGAGTCCTCCGTTTATATCCGTTGAGAAGAAAGATTTTTTGCACCGCTCCGCGGTGCCACCCCTCATCCCGGCCTTCTCCCCTCCATGAGGGGAGAAGGGGTAGTTGTGTCATCAGTGCGCGGTGGCGCTTTCCTTGTCGGCTTCCTTCGGCGGAAAGGTCGGCGCATGCATGCCCAGTGTCCGTGCCTGGTCGATCAGCGCGAAGAGATCCTTTTGCGCCACGTCGAACAGGTCCTGCAGGCTGTCGATCAAGAAATAGACTGTCTGGTAGATATCGATGCGATAGGGCGTGCGCAATACATCCACAGGATCGAAGGGTTTCCGCTGCGGAATGTCACTCTCCAGCGCGTACACCAGTTCGCCCGGTGAGGACATGATGCCGGAGCCATAGGCCCGTAGCCCTTTCGCTGAGTTCATCAGACCGAACTCGACCGTGAACCAGTAGAGCCGGGCAAGCATCACGCGGTCTTGCTTGCTCGCCTTGAGCCCGTATTCGCCGTAGGCCTGCGTGAAGGCCGCGAAGTTCTCGTCGATCAACAGAGGAGTATGGCCGAAGATCTCGTGGAAGACGTCCGGTTCCTGCAGGTAATCGAACTCGTCCCACGTTCGAATGAAGGAAGCGGCGGGGAATTTCTTGTCCGCGAGAAGGGCGAAAAACCGGTCGAAGCTGATGAGCGCGGGCACAGGCTCGACGGCCCAGCCGGTGTGCTTGCGCAGCACCGCCGAGACGTCGTCCGGCTGAGGCACGCGATCGGCGGGCAGGTCGAGTTTCGCCAGCGCATCCATGTACTCGTCGCAGGCGCGGCCCGGCAATACCTTCATCTGACGCTCGTAGAGCGCCGCCCAGATCTTGTTTTCCTCTTCCGTATAGGGAATGCGGCCGGTCTCGTCAGGGACCTTGGCCACATACTTGGTGCTCTTGCCCATTGCACTCACCTCCGCACTCCAGTTTATCACCGGGCGAGGGCGCCCCGCAGAGCCCGGCGAGACCGGGAACCGGGGTTCCCGTGCCACATGAAGCCCCCCACCTCTCGCAAAGACACAAAGAAGTGGAGGCCTACTAATCCTTTGTAGGAGCGACGGTCCCCGTCGCGATAGACCGTGCCGTGTCACCTCAGGCCCATCGCGGCCGGGACGACCGCTCCTACAGCTCCGTCATTCCGGCGCAGGCCGGCGCCGGAGGTCGAAGACCGGAGACAACATGCGCATCGCGCATGGCCCGAAGGGCGAGCGGCGCAAGCCGCGAGTAATCCAATTGGAACAATGGCGGGCGCTGACCGCCCTGATTCTCTGTCTGGGTGTGCCGTTAGTCGCGCCGAGAAGCGCAGTCCGCAACGAGGGAACAGGGAGGCATGTCTGAGGCCGGAGCCGCATGCGGCGTAGGCCGAGTTCCGACCGGCCCGTTGCGGGCGAGCATCGCAGGGGAGTTCCAAGGCCGCAGGCCTTGGGACCGCGACTCCCGGCACAATGCTTTTGATGCGCGCCATCCATGGCGTGCACCCTGCGGGCGTGCTGCGCACGTCCTATTTCGCTGTCCTGCGAAATGGTGGTGACTTTTGGCGAAACAAAAGTCACCCCGCCAGGAGGGCCAAAAAAAGATCGCCGCTGCGCGGCGCAACCCCTCATCCCAACCTTCTCCCCTCGGGGGAGAAGGAGTAGCAATATTTCGCGCTCTTGGCGTCTTTGCGCCTTGGCGAGAATTTCTCTTTTTCGTTGCGCCGTAGCGCCGTGGCGAGAGGTCTTAAGCAGCCTTCCGCTTGTAGGTGCGGGCGACGTATTCCTCCACGAGCTTCTGGAAGTCGGTGGCGATGGTCTCGCCCTTGAGGGTGACCGTCTTCTTGCCGTCCTCGAACACCGGGGCGACCGGTTTCTCGCCGCTGCCGGGCAGGCTGATGCCGATGTTGGCGTGCTTGCTCTCGCCGGGCCCGTTGACCACGCAGCCCATCACCGCGACACGCATCTCCTCGACGCCCTCGTATTCGTCTCGCCAGGCGGGCATGCGCTCGCGCGTGTAGCTCTGGATGTCCTGGGCGAGCTCCTGGAAGAAGGTCGAGGTCGTGCGGCCGCAACCCGGGCAGGCGGTGACGGCAGGCATGAACGAGCGCAGGCCCAGCGCCTGCAACACTTCCTGCGCCACCAGCACTTCTTTCTCGCGCGCCGCGCCCGGCTCGGGCGTGATCGAGACGCGGATGGTGTCGCCGATGCCCTTGGCCAGCAGGATCGACAGGCCGGCCGAAGAGGCCACCACGCCTTTGGTGCCCATGCCGGCCTCGGTCAGGCCGAGATGCAGCGGGTATTCGCAGCGGTCGGCGAGGGCGGTGTAGACCCGCACCAGGTCCTGCACGCGGCTCATCTTGCAGGAGAGGATGATGCGGTCGTGCCCCAGCCCGATTTCCTCGGCACGGGCGGCGCTGCGCAGGGCCGATTCCACCATGGCGTCGAACATGACTTCGCGCGCGTCCTTGGGATCGGCGCTCTGCGCGTTCTCGTCCATCAAATGAGTGAGCAGGTCCTGATCGAGGCTGCCCCAGTTGACGCCGATGCGCACCGGCTTGTCGTAGCGGGAGGCGACCTCGATGATCTCGGTGAACTGCGGGTCGCGCTTGGAGCCGCGTCCTACATTGCCGGGGTTCACACGCAGCTTGTCGAGCGCCTCGGCGCACTCGGGATGCGCGGCAAGCAATCGATGGCCGTTGAAGTGGAAATCACCCACCAGCGGGACCTCGATGCCCGCTTTGGCGAGTTTTTCCCGGATCGCGGGCACCGCGGCAGCGGCCTCCTCGGTATTCACCGTCATGCGCACCAGTTCCGAGCCAGCGCCGGCGAGCGCCGCCACCTGCGCGACCGTGGTCTTCACGTCGGCGGTGTCGGTGTTGGTCATGGACTGCACCGCGATCGGCGCGTCTCCGCCAATCGTCACCTTGCCCACGCGCACCGGAATCGACTTGCGGCGCGGTTCCAGCGGGCCTCTCTCGCTCATGTCCGGACCTCTTTTACCCAATCCCCTTTATGATATACGCCTGACGCGTTGTCATGGCTTATGGCAAGCGCTTTCGTTATGCTATTGCAGGCGCTTCAAGCGCCTATTTTCATCTATTCCGAGGGGTTCGATGGAGCGCAAGACGCCACTCTATGCCACGCACGAGGCTGCGGGAGCCAAACTCGTGCCTTTCGCCGGCTGGTCGATGCCGTTGTCCTACGGCTCGGAACTGGCCGAACACCGCGCAGTACGCGAGGATGCCGGCATCTTCGACGTCTCGCACATGGGCGTCGTGGACCTCGAGGGCGAGCGCTGCCAGGAATTCCTGCGCTACCTGCTGGCGAACGATGTCGCCAAGCTCACGACACCCGGCGCCGCGCTTTACGGCACGATGCTCAACCCCGACGGCGGCATCAAGGACGATCTCATTACTTATTACCGCGGCCCCGGGCGCTACCGCACCGTGGTCAATGCCGGCACCCGCGACAGCGACATCGCCTGGATACGCAAGGTCGCTGCAGATTTCGGGGTCACCGTCAGCGAGCGCACCGAACTGGCCATGATCGCCGTGCAGGGACCCCGTGCCCGCGAGCGCGCCGCCACGGTGCTGCCGGAAGCCCTGAAGGGCGCGGCACTGGAACTCAAGCCCTTTACCGCCGTGGACAGCGGCGACTGGTTCATCGCCCGTACCGGCTACACCGGGGAAGACGGCTGGGAGGTCATCCTGCCCGCCGAGCGTGCACCCAAGTTCTGGGCATCGCTGACCGCCGCCGGCGCCGTGCCTTGTGGTCTCGCCGCTCGCGACTCGCTGCGCCTGGAAGCCGGATTGGATCTATACGGCAGCGACATGGACGAGACGACACATCCCTTCGAGTCCAACCTGGGCTGGACGGTGGCCATGGAACCCGAGGACCGTGATTTCATCGGCCGCACCGCCCTCGAACACATCAGCGAAACGGGCCCGCAACGCCGCCTGGTCGGCCTGGTGCTCGAAGGACGCGGCATTATCCGCCACGGCCAGACCGTACTCACAAACTCGGGCGAAGGTATCGTCACGAGCGGCGGCTTCGGCCCCACCGTACAGCGCTCGGTGGCGCTGGCACGCATCCCTGCGGCGGCCGCCAAGGATGAGACGGTCAATGTCGTGATCCGCGGCAAGGAAATGCCTGCGCGCATCACCAAGCCGCCATTCGTGCGGCGCGGAAAGATTCTGATCTGATTGCACCCAACCCAACCTGCGGAGGGCTACCCATGAGCGAGATTCCAGGCGATCTGCATTACACCGAAACCCACGAGTGGCTGCGGCAGCTCGACGACGGCACGCTCGAGCTTGGCATTACCGAGCATGCACAGCACGCGCTGGGCGACCTCGTCTTCGTGGAACTGCCCGAAGCCGGCGCCGAGCTGAGTGCCGGCGAAGGCTGCGTGGTGGTTGAATCCACCAAGGCCGCCTCCGACGTATATAGTCCGGTGGACGGCGAAGTGGCGGCCGTGAACGACGCGCTCACCGACCATCCCGAACATGTCAACGAAGATCCCTACGGTGACGGCTGGCTGATCCGCATCCGCACCGACGCGGGATTGCCGGACAACCTGATGGATGCCGAGGCTTACACCGCATACATCGAATCCGAGAGCTGAGAGAGCGACTAATGCCCTTCATCCCGCATACCGAAGACGACATCCGCACCATGCTCGACTCGCTCGGCATCGAGCGTATCGAGCAACTGTTTGGTGAAATCCCCGCCGAGCTGCGAATCAAGGCGCTCGACGGCGTGCCCGAAGGCCTCAGTGAACAGGAAATCGGGCGCCTGATGCGGGAACGCGCCCTGCTGGACCGGGGCGCACTGTCTTTTCTCGGCGCGGGCGCCTACGAGCACCATATCCCCGCCGCGGTGTGGGAGCTCACCACGCGCGGCGAGTTTTACAGCGCCTACACGCCTTACCAGGCCGAAGCCAGCCAGGGCACGCTGCAGCTCATTTACGAATACCAGTCGATGATGGCCGCACTCGCCGGCATGGACGTGTCCAACGCCTCGCTCTACGACGGTGCGTCTGCGTTGGCGGAAGCCTCGCTCATGGCGCTGCGCCTCAAACGCAAGGACACTACGCGGCGGGTGCTCATCCCGGCAGCGCTCAACCCGCGCTACAAGTCGGTGCTGCGAACCATCTGCGCCACGCAGGGTGTGGAGTTCCACGAACTGGCGCATGACGAAACTACCGGTCGCCTGTCCGCGCAGGCCCTCGCCTCGGCACCGCCGGCGGCTGCCCTGGTCGTAGCACAGCCCAATTTCTTCGGTTGCCTGGAAGACGTCGATCACCTGGAGCGCTATGCGCGCGAACGCGACCTGATCCTGATCGCAAACGTCAATCCGACCTCTCTGGCCCTGCTCAAACCGCCGGGCCGCTGGGGCGACAACGGCGCCGATATCGCCTGTGGCGAAGGCCAGCCCCTGGGCGTACCGCTCTCCTCGGGCGGCCCTTACTTCGGCTTCATGACCTGCCGCAAGGAACATGTGCGCCAATTGCCGGGGCGCCTGATCGGACGCACCGTGGACGACCAGGGCCGCGAGGGATTTGCGCTGACCCTGCAGGCGCGCGAGCAACACATCCGCCGCTCCAAGGCCACGTCCAACATCTGCACCAATCAGGGTCTGGCGGTCACCGCGGCGACCATCTACATGTCCCTGCTGGGACCGCAAGGCCTGCGCCAGGTCGCAGCCGCGAGCCATGCGCATACGCGTGATCTGGTCACACGGCTGGCGGGTCTGGATCTGAAACCGCTGTTCAGTGCCCCGTATTTCCACGAGGTCGCGATCGATTTGGGACGACATGCCGGGCCCGTCCTGGAACGACTGTTCGAGGATGCGAATATCATCGGCGGCTACGATCTCGCCAAGGCCGACGAACGCCTGTCGCACGCGGTGCTCATCTGCGCGACTGAAACCAAGACCGAGGACGATCGCGTCCGCTACATCGAGGCTCTCGGCGCCGCGCTGACCGACAAGCGCCTCGCTGCCGAAGCCTGAGATACGTTAAACACACGTCAAGGAGGTCCACCATGGCTGACATCACTCTCCAGGGCAATCCGTTTCATACCTGCGGCGAACTGCCGAGCTCCGGCACCGTCGCACCCGACTTCAAGCTGACCGGCGGCGATCTCGCCGAGAAGAGCCTGGCCGATTTCGCGGGCAAGAAAAAGCTCCTGAATATCGTGCCGAGCCTCGATACGCCCGTGTGCGCGATCTCGACGAAGAAATTCAACGACTACGCCCGCGAGCACGGCGACACGGTCATGCTGGTGATCTCGGCCGATCTGCCATTCGCCCAGAAGCGCTTCTGCGGCAACGAGGGCATCGAGAACGTCGTGCCGCTCTCAACCTTCCGCAGCGACTTCGGCAGCGATTACGGCATCACCATCGAAGACGGCCCGCTGGCCGGGGTTACCGGGCGCGCCGTAGTCGTGCTGGACGCCGACAACACCGTGCGCCACGTCGAACTGGTGACCGAAATCGGCAATGAACCCGATTACGAATCCGCCCTGAAGGCGCTCGACGCATGCTGATATTCGACCATTCCCGCCCCGGGCGCAACGCCCATGCGCAAGCGCCCGCCGGCGAGTTTCCCGTCGACGACCTGCCCGCAGACCTGCTCCGCGAGCAGGTCCTGGCGCTGCCTGAAGTCTCGGAAATGGACACGGTGCGCCATTACACGCGCCTGTCGCAGAAGAACTTCTCCATCGACACGCACTTTTACCCGCTGGGTTCGTGCACGATGAAGTACAACCCGCGCGCCTGCAACACCCTGGCGCTGCTGCCGGGTTTCACCAGCCGTCACCCCCTGGCCCCCGATGCCAGCGGCCAGGGTGTGTTGGCCTGCCTGTACGAACTGCAGGACATGCTCAAGGCCATCTCGGGCATGCCGGCCAGCTCGCTCGCGCCGATGGCCGGCGCCCAAGGCGAATTCGCCGGCGTGGCCATGATCCGCGCCTACCACCAGTCGCGCGGGGATAGCGAACGCACGGAAATCATCGTGCCTGACGCTGCGCATGGCACCAACCCGGCCACAGCCGCAATGTGCGGCTACAAGGTCCGCGAGATCAAGACCGGCCCGGACGGCGACGTCGATATCGACAGCCTCAAGGCCGCGGTCGGCCCCCAGACCGCCGGCATCATGCTCACCAACCCGTCCACGCTGGGCGTGTTCGAGCGCCGCATTGCCGAGATCGCGAAGATCGTCCATGACGCGGGCGGCCTGCTGTATTACGACGGCGCCAACATGAACGCGATCCTGGGTAAGGTACGCCCCGGTGACATGGGCTTCGACGTGATGCACTTCAACCTGCACAAGACGTTCTCCACGCCGCACGGCGGCGGCGGTCCCGGCGCGGGCGCCATTGCCGTGGGCAAACGCCTGGAGCCTTTCCTGCCGCTGCCGCTGGTGGCCCACGACAACAATCATTTCCGGCTCCTGGGCGAGGCCGACCGGCCGCGCTCGATCGGCCGTCTCTCGGCCTTCAACGGCAACATCGGCGTACTGCTGCGGGCCTACGTCTACATGCGCATGCTGGGCGCGGCGGGCATGCACCGCGTGGCGGAGTTCGCCACCCTCAATGCCGCCTACCTGTGCCGCCGCCTGGAAGCCGCCGGCTTCGACTTGGCCTATCCCGAGCGCCGCGCGAGCCACGAGTTCATCGTGACGCTCAAGAAGCTCGCCAAGGAGCACGGCGTCACCGCCATGGATGTGGCCAAGCGCCTGCTCGACTATGGCTTCCACGCACCGACCACGTACTTCCCGCTCCTGGTGCCCGAATGCCTGCTCATCGAGCCGACCGAGACCGAATCCAAGGAAACGCTGGATGCCTTCGTGGAAGCGATGAGTGCGATCCTCGAAGAAGCGAAGACCGATCCGGAGAAAGTAAAGAAGGCCCCCTACACGACGCCTGTAAGCCGACTCGACGACGTCAAGGCCGCGCGTGAGCTCGACCTCGTCTGGCAGCCGGAGCAGGCCGCATGAGCGCGCTGATATCGGGCTCCCTCGCCTATGATGTGATCATGCGCTTCCCGGGCCGCTTCGGCGAGCACATCCTGCCCGAGCGCATCCACACCTTGTCGGTCGCTTTCATGGTCACCGAGCTGCGCCGCGAGTTCGGCGGCTGCGCGGGCAATATCGCCTACACGCTGCACCTGCTCGGCGAAAAGGCCCTTCCGGTAGGTGCCGCCGGCCACGACTTCGCGCCTTACCTCAAGTGGCTGGACAAGATCGGCATCGACCGCAGCCACATCCGCCAACTCGACGATGTCTACACCGCGCAGGCCTTCATCAACACTGACGACGACGGCAACCAGATCACAGCCTTCCATCCCGGCGCCATGGCGCGGGCCGACGAGCAGCCGCTGCCCGCCGACTCGGGCGCACGCATCGGCATCGTCGCACCGGATGGGCGCGACGCCATGATCCAGCACGCCGAGCAGTTTGCCGAGGCCGGCATTCCCTTCATCTTCGATCCGGGCCAGGGCCTGCCCATGTTCGAAGGCGAGGACCTGGAGCGCTTCATCGACCAGGCCACCTGGCTCGCCATGAACGACTACGAGGCCGGCGTGTTTTGCGAGAAGACCCGCCTGGGACTGGAAGAGATCGCCGAGCGCGTTCAGGCACTGATCGTCACGCGTGGTTCGCGTGGCTCGATCATCCACGCCAACGGCGATACCATCCAGATCCCTTCGGTCGAGCCCAATGCCGTGGTGGACCCCACCGGTTGCGGGGATGCCTACCGTGCGGGCCTGCTCTATGGCCTGATGAACGATCTCGAATGGGAAATCACGGGCCGCATCGCCTCATTGGCCGGTTCGATCAAGGTCGCCAGCCGGGGTACGCAGAACCACAGCTTCACGCCCGAGGAATTCGCCGCCCGTTTCGAGGCTGCGTTCGGCTACAGCTACAACTGATTCACGCCCTGGAGCGCCTGACTAGGCGGCGAACAGCGCGATGCACCAGTAGACGGCGATGCCAACCTGAAAGGCAAACGCCAGGAACCGGGCATTGACTGCCACCAGGCTCAGCGAGGCCACATGCACGCTCGACTGGAAAATGCGCGCGCCTAACAGCCAGGGCGCCAGTGCATTGGTAATGTCGACATGCCCGGTGACCACGGCCACCAACAGCAGGCCGATGAAAAACGGAATACTTTCATAGCAATTGGCATGCGCGCGCGCCAGGCGCTGCATAAACGGCGACAGGTTGGCGTTATCCGGCAGCAAGGCGTTGGCCGCCACCTTCTTGGCCAGGATCAGGCGGGTCCGCAGCAATTCCATCACGATCAGCAGCAGGAGTGTCCAGGCGATCAGTCCGAGGATAACGATCACGGAAGGGCTGTTCATCTTCCAGCCTCCTTTGGGCATGCATTGTCAGCACAACGCCCGGATGACTGGTGCTCCTCGGCCACTAAGACCTTAAACTGACGCCGGTTTTACCCATCGACAAGGATTCCGGCATGAGCTTCGACGTCGAACGCGCCCGCCGCCGCTTCCCGGCCCTCGACCAAGACTGGGTGCTGATGGACAACGCCGGCGGTGCCGCCGTACTCGACAGCGTCATCGAGCGCATGAGCGAGTACATGCGCACCACGCCGGTGCAGCTCGGCGCCAGCTACGCCCTGTCGCGACTGGCCGTGGAACGCCAGACACAAGCGGCCACCGAAACCGCCATGCTGATCAATGCCGCCTCGCCGGACGAAATCGTCTTCGGCCCCTCCAGTTCTGCATTGCTCTCCCGGCTGGCCCGCGCCATTGCCTCGCAGCTCGCACCGGGTGACGAGGTCATCGTCAGCCAGGCCGACCACGAATCCAACATCACCCCCTGGGTGCGTCTTGCCGAGCATGGCATCGTCATCCGCACATGGCCGGTGGATATCGAAGCCGGGCGGCTCGATCAGGACGCGCTCGACGGCTTGCTCAACGAACGCACCCGGCTGGTGTGCATGGGACACACCTCGAACATCCTCGGCGCCGCCGAGCCGGTCGCCGACGTGGCGCGACGCGTACATACGGCCGGAGCAAGACTCGTCGTCGACGGCGTAGCGTGGGCGCCGCATCGCCTTACCGACGTCCGCGCCTGCGATGCCGACTTCTACGTGTTCAGCGGCTACAAGGTATTCGGTCCGCACATGGCCGTGCTCTACGGCAAGGCCGATCTCTTACTCGGCCTCGACAACATCAACCTCGAGTTCCTCGACCGGGAGGCGGTGCCCTACAAACTGCAGCCCGGCGGCTACTGCTACGAAGCGGCCTATGGATTCGGCGCCGTGCCCGATTACCTGCTCGAACACGCGCCGCATGGGGACACGCCACGGGAAAAACTCGCCGCAGCCTGGCAATCGATGGCCGAACACGAAAGCCGGCTGGCGGCCCGCTTGCTCGATTACCTGACCGGTCGCGCCGATGTTACCATCCATGGCCCGCAGGTCGCCGATCCCGACGTGCGCCTGCCCATCGTTTCCTTTACCGCAGAGAACCGCGACTCGGCGGAGATCGTGACAACCGTGGACGCAGCGAAGATCGGCATCCGCTTCGGCGATTTTCATGCCCGCCGGTTGATCGACCACCTGGGTCTGCGCGCGCAAAACGGTGTGGTACGCGTTTCTATGGCCCACTACAACACGCTCGAGGAAGTCGACCGGCTGATTGTCGCCCTGGACCAGGCACTCCAACCTTAGCGACACCGTCAGCGCGGGCGAGATCGGTCTGCTGAAATTTCATCAGCTTGGTCGTCAACCATTGCAGACATGACGGCTTCCCGCATACTATCGTTCATAGACGAAGCAGCGCGAGACAATAATGCACATCCAGAAAGTCCTGACGGACCTGATCGACAAACTCCAGCGTTGGGGCCACGCTCTTTTCCTCCTGCTGCCCAACATCATCCTGGCGATCCTGTTGATCGTCTTTTTCTGGCTCATGGCCAAGCTCATCGACCGCACGTTGCGAAAAGTCCTGAAGCAATTCTCCGTCGGGCACGAGATCATCGACCTCACCGCGGTCATTGTCTTCGTAGTCATCACCCTCACCGGGCTCTTCGTGGCGCTCGATGTCCTGGGCCTGGACAAGACGGTCACCTCCCTGCTGGCCGGCGTCGGTATCTTGGGCTTGGCCCTGGGCCTTGCCTTTCAATCCACCGGCGAAAACTATGTGGCGGGGATTTACCTGGCCATACGCCGCCCTTTCCAAGTCGGTCAGGTCATCAGCAGCAACGACTTTTATGGGGTCGTCGAGCGGATTGCCTTGCGTTCGACATCACTGCGCGTGCCCCAAGGGCAACTGATTTACCTGCCGAACAAAAAGATATTCGATAGCGCCATCGTCAACTACAGCGACAGCGGACAACGCCGCGTGGACATCAAGGTCGGCGTCTCATACGGCGACGATCTCGACAAGGTCAAGCGCATCGCCACCGAAGCTATATCGGCCATTGAATATCGCGATAAATCGAAGCCCGTGGAACTGTTCTATGAAGGATTCGGCGACAGCTCAATCAACTTCGAAATACGGTTCTGGATCAATTTCTACCGCCATCCCGATTACATGGCCGCACGCAGCGAAGCCGTGATGCGCATCAAGGCCGCTTTCGATGCCAATGACATCACGATACCGTTCCCGATCCGGACATTGGACTTTGCCCGGGTAGGTGGCGAAACGCTGGAGAGCCAGTTACAGGCCGTCGGATTCGGCAAAAAAACTTCATCGACCGACTAGGTCCTGTTAATACTAATTCGGCGGACCCGAACTTCAATTGTGTGCACGGAACCTGAGGTTTTTCAGAATCAGATTATCGAACTCCGCTTTTCCGGTTCGCCGGCTTGGCGCGAACGGCCTTTCTTTGATTGGTACATGGCCGAATCCGCGTAACGCAGCAGTTTTTCAATGTTTTCTCCATGCTCCGGGTAGGCTGCGATGCCCACATCCACTGCAAACGTGAACTGTTTGCCTTCCAACTCTACGGGTACCGCAATGGAATCGCGAATCTTTTCAACGATTGCTTGCACATCATCCTTTATCTGCAGATTGCTAAGCAGCACGGTGAACTCGTCGCCACCGATCCGGCAAACCGTATCCGATTCACGCACGCACGACTTGATTCGCCGTGCGATCTCACGCAGCGCCTCATCGCCCACGGCATGCCCCAGGCTGTCGTTCACCATCTTGAAATTGGACAAATCGAGATATAACAGCACCACTCGGTCACCGCTACGTCTTGCCTGTTTCAACGCAACACGTAGTCGATCACGGAACAAGGCACGATTAGGAAGATCCGTCAGAGGATCATGATGCGCCATATGATGAAGCCGCGCATCCTGACGCTCACGGTCAATCGCCGAACCCACCTGCGTAGCGACGAACTGGAGAAGATCCAGGTCTTCCTCGCAATAGCTGAATGATCCTGACGTGACTTGAACCACAAGCGCGCCTTTCGTACCATAACTCGAGGCCAGAGGCGCACCCAACCAATCATAGTCATGCCGTCCCGTAACCGCTTGAGTTACAGGGCAGACAGAATCTCCCGCATTGGCCATTATCGCTTTTTTCTCTCGAAAGACTTTTTCGATCAGCGAGCCCTTACGAAGCGGTACCGGGTCCTGGTGCTGTTCAATGTCATTATAAAAATACGGAAATATCAGCTTCTGCCGCTCTTGATCGTAGAGCACCACGAACAAACGATTAACCGGCAATAACCTATCCAGGAATTCGTGTACGCACCTATATAAAGCGTCAAGCCCTTCGCTTGACTGCGCCGCCTCGGAAATCTGGTAGATAGCCTCCTGACGACGCGCTATCCGGCTCAGCTCGGTGATATCTCTCGCAACGGCAATCCGGACCTGTTCTTCTTCGGACCAACGAGCCGACCACATGATCTCGACGATACTGCCGTCCTTGCGGATATAACGATTCTCGAAATTCACTTGCGGCTGACCGCCCATGACCACCATCGCCGCCGCCAATGTCCTTTCCTGGTCGTCGGGATGCACGAATTCGACCATGTTCCGGCCTATCAGCTCATCAGGGCTATAGCCGAGAAGCTGCTCGCAGGTAGCGCTGATATAAACATAGCGCCCCTCGTCGTCGACCACGCAAACCATGTCGACGAGCAGATCCATGATCTTCTCATTAAGTGCGGCAGAGTTTCTTGTCATTACCGCCCGCTAAAACCCCAAGGTAGTCCCGATTCTAAGCGATTGAGTGGCCATTTGTGCAGGGGGTATTAACCGGGCTTTGGTTGCGATCCGGCGAGAAACCCGGGATAAAGGGAACGATACCTTGCGACTCATCGAGCCAGAAACAAGCCGTCACCCCTCGCCGGACCAGGACCGCTGACGGGCTCAGTCCGGATTTTGGGCCGCAAAAAGCGCGGCCACCGAAGGGCGGCCGAGCACGATAAAGCTGAAAATACCCAGCAAGGTGCCATACGGGATGGACAGACAACTGAACCCGGCCACGACAAGAACGAATACACGATGCCTGCGTTTGCGTATCGCGAAACCCGCCAGCAATTTGGCGGCGGCAAAGATCAGGAGCAGGATCGTCAGGCCTGTTCCAAAGCCGAACAGGATCCATCCGAACATGGCCGGCGGCGGGTTATCTGCAGCATGTTGCAACTGGTCCGGGATGGAGAGAAACGCAAGCCCCATCACCGCGTAAAGCAAAGGGAACAACGCAAAGAATCCGCTCAGCCCCGCAGAAATGAAATAGAAAATCGAAAGCAGCCTGAGGTGGTCTTTATCGCGAACTGCCTGAATCTCATTGGAAGCATCCATCCGGTACTCTCCTTCCCGCAGCTGTAACGGCTACCCATGGAAGTATAACCGGCTCCTGTCGCACCACCCTGACAAGTACGCCTTCCTGACGAAAGCTCGATTGATTAATCAAGCCCGGCTGCCCGCTCCAACTCGGCAATGTCGATCTTCTTCATCTTCAACATCGCACACATCGCACCGGACGAGACCTTCGGATCGGGATGGGCCAACAACTCCGGTAACCGCGTCGGCACGATCTGCCACGACAGACCATAGCGATCCTTCAGCCAGCCGCAGGCGATTTCCTGGCCACCGTCGCACAGGTGGCTCCAATAATGGTCCACCTCGGCCTGCGAGTCGCAACTCACGCTCAACGAAAGCGCTTCCGTGAACTGGAAATTCGGCTGACCATTCAAAACCATGAAGGCCTGCCCGTCGAGTTCAAAAGTCATGGTCAGCACCGAGCCCTCAGGCATGCCGGACGCCTGCGACGAGGCCTTGTCGTAATAGGTCGCGCCTTGCACCGTCGAGTTCGGGAAAATGCCGGTGTAAAACGCTACCGCTTCCTCAGCGTTGCCGCCGAACCAAAGGCAGGGGGTAATGCGTTGCATGTTACTTCTCCTCATGAAATCCCTATCGATTCAGCCGCGCGACTTCGCGGCCGCAGCGACGGTTTCGCGGATGGGTCGGATCGGGCGGATCTCTATGCTGCCCACCCTCGCCGGCGGGATGCCCGAAGCAAGCTGGATGGCTTCGTTCAGGTCCCGTGCCTCGATCATGTAGAAGCCCGCGAGTTGCTCCTTGGTTTCCGCAAAGGGGCCGTCGGTCACCGACACCTTGCCGTTGCGCATACGCACGGTAGTCGCCGTGGTTACCGACTCCAGTGCTTCGGAAGCAATGCAGTGGCCGCTGTCGCGGATCTCGGCGTCGTAGGCGACGCAGTCCTCGTCGGGCAGCTCATCGAGACGATTTTCGTCCAGGTAAACCAGGCACAGGTATTTCATGACTTACTCCTTTTCTGCCGATGAATTCGTCGGCATCCGGCGCGCCGCTTCCCGCATTTCTTCTATAGTTACATTGCGCTTGCGCGTGGCGATCGACCAGCGATGGCCGAAGGGATCCTCGACGGTACCGTAGCGATCGCCCCAGAACATGTCGTCCAGCGGCATGACGACCTTCGCACCAGCGTCCACCGCTTGCTGGAAGGCGCTGTCCGCATCGGGCACGTACAGCTGAATCGTCACCGTCGTACCCTTCAGCGCGAGGGGGCCGAAGCTGTTCCACTCGGGAAACTCGTTGGCCAGAAAAAAGACCGAGTCGCCGATGCGAAGCGCTGCATGCATGATCCGCCCATCAGCGCCGGGAAACCGCGAAAGTTCCTCGGCTCCAAACGCCTGCTTGTAGAAATCAATGGCCTCCGCCGCTCGCTCACAGGCCAGGTGCGGCGTGATCGTGTGCATCCCTTCCGGAATTGCGCTGACTTTCGATGCGTTCATATTCGACTCCTTATCAACACTGTGTTCAGTGACATGGGAACTCTTAATCGGAGCAGCAATATCAGGGCCAGGACCGGAGCTGCGAAACGCGCGCAAGTCGCTTTCGGAGCGCCATTCCTCATAGACATTAACCCGGCCTGGGTCGACCGGATCGGGGGCAACGACAAAGTCGAGGCATCCCTTGGTCTTACGGGCCGATTTACTAACCCGACCGGTAGTAAGTACGTGAATCGATTTCTCGAGAAATACATCTCGATTCTCGGGGGTTACGTAGATTTTTCCGGACACGATGATCACTAATCCATTCCTTCCGTTCCAGTAATGCCTATCGACAGCCGCTCGCCGGTTAATCCCTGTCCGGAGCACCCAGCGGAAATAGTTGCCGATACGGCCGCGCCTCTTCCACGGCCCTTGCGAACGAGGGGCGCACGAGCAGCCGCTGACGATAGGTCCGTACGTTGGCAAATTCCTCACTGATCGGATGCGTCCAGTCCGCATAAAACAACGAGGGTGCGGCCGCGCAGTCGGCCAGACTGAATTCCTTACCTGCCGCCCATTCTGCGCCGTCCATGCTTTCATCCAGCCACGCATAGGCCCTATCGAGCTGTTGCCTTGCGCGTTCGACCCCGTAAGGATCGCGATCGCCTTCCTGCCGCAAGGCATTCCCCACAATCGCCTGCGTCGGCGCCATCACATAGTTGTCGAAGAAGCGATCCATCATGCGCACGCCCAGCGCGGTTCCGGGATCCTCCGGCACCAGGCGTAGCGGGCCGGAGTAGTGCAGGTCGAGGTGCTCGATGATGATCGTGGACTCCGCGACGGTACGCTCACCATCCACGAGCACCGGCATGCGCCTGAGCGGCCACAAAGATGCATGCTCGGCTGCGGTCTGCGGATCATCGGGCGTCAGCAAGCGGAAGTCGAACGGGATGCGAAGCTCGTAGAGCGCTACCAGCACTTTCTGACTGTAAGACGAAAACGGATGGGCAAAAAGCGATAGCGGCATGTTTTTTCCCTCAATCATCAATCGCGGCAAAGGCATCGGCAATCCGGGACGGGGCGGCGGGCCGGATATACATCGTCTCCATGTACCGGCGCAGCCGCGGGAATTGTTCGAGCAATTCCACTTCATTGGCCCAATCGAGCGTATAAGCGGTGACGATATCGGCCGCGCTGAACCCATCGCCTACCACGAACTCGCGCGCTTGCATATGCGTATCGAGTACGGCCGCCATGTCACGGAAATCCTGTTGCGCCAGCGGGATGTCGGCGGGGATGCGCCGCTCCTCGGGATACAGAAATGTATGACGCGCGATACGCCATAGCGGCTGCTCCAGTTCCGTGGCTGCGAACAGCAACCAACGGGTCACCTGCGCACGGCCTTCGAAACTTTCGGGCAACAGCCGGCTCCCGCCATACCGCTCGGCGAGATAGAGCACGATGGCGACCGATTCCGTCAACACCATTCCACCGTCGACAAACACCGGAAGCTTACCGACCGGGTTCAGCCTCAGAAACTCCGGACGGCGATGTTCGCCCGACTTGAGATTGACGGTCACCGGCTCGAAATCGAGACCGAGTTCCTGAAGGGCCCATCGAGCGCGGATTGAGCGCGACGGACCGAATTCGTATAACTGCATCGCCATCCCCTCAGGTCTCGGTCTTCTGCGACGGGAGACCCAACTCGCGGAAGCGGTCCAGGTCTTCGTTTTGTTCAAAGTCATCCAGTTCGAAGAATTCGCGGACCTCGATCTCGCCCGTACCGCCGTCGATGGCGGGATTGGGGAACCGGCGCGTCCACTCCAGCGCCTCTTCACGCGAATACACCTCGATAATGGTGTAGCCGGCGACCAGCTCCTTGGTTTCTGCGAACGGGCCGTCCACCACCGTGGTTTTTTTACCGTCATACTCGATCCGCCAACCCGACGCACTGGACTTGAGCCCAGAGGCGTCCCGCAAAACGCCGGCCTTCGCCAGTTCCTCGTGGAACCGGCCCATCTCCGCGAGCAGGTCCCGGCCCGGCATCTTCCCGGCTTCGCTGTCGCGCGTCGCTTTAACGATGATCATGTAGCGCATGCTTGTCTCCTTGTCTCGGTGGCCGCCCACCGGCGGCCGGCGGCGTGAATCAACCGCCTTCACCAGGTAGTCGAACGGGCAGGTACGAATTCGACAGGTTCGGGGAATATTTTTTCGGCGTGAGCCGTCAGCAGGACACGAAACCAGCTTAGGCCGATTCCGGGAGTTCGGCCAGCCGGCGCTCGAAGAAACGCCGTTCCGGAGCCTGGTGGGTCAGGGCAAGGGCGCTCTCGTAAGCCGTGCGTGCCTCATCGACCCGCCCGAGCCTCCGGCAGAGGTCTGCTCGCGCCGCGTGGGCCAAGCGGTAATCCTCCAACGCGCCGCCCGCCAGGAGTGCGTCCACCAGATCCAGCCCGGCCTCGGGCCCGTCGCGCATCGCGACCGCGACGGCACGGTTGAGCTCGATGACCGGCGAGGGTTCGAGCTTGAGCAGGACATCGTAGAGACCGACGATCTGGTTCCAGTCCGTGGCTGCCCATTCCGTGGCCTCGGCGTGTGTCGCGGAGATGGCCGCCTGGATCATGTAGGGGCCGATGCGCCGCGTGGCAAGGGCCCGATCCACCAGGGCGGTTCCCTCGCCGATAAGCGCGCGGTCCCAAAGCGATCGGTCCTGGTCTTCCAGCAGAACGAGATCACCGCCGGGCGAGGTGCGCGCCGCCCGCCGCGACTCATGAAGCAGCATCAACGCCAGCAGGCCGATTGCTTCGGGTTCCGGCAGCAACTCCACCAGCAGGCGGCCCAACCGGATTGCCTCGTTCGAAAGGTCATGGCGGGTGACCGCTTCCCCGGAAGAAGCCAGGTAGCCTTCGTTGAATACCAGGTAAACCACCCGCAGCACGTTCTCGAGCCGGTCAGGCAACTGTTCCGGCGCAGGCACTTCATAGGGGATGCGTGCATCGCGGATCTTGGCCTTGGCACGCACGATACGCTGCGCCAGCGTGGGCGTGCTGGCAAGAAAGGCGGCGGCAATCTCTTCCGTAGTGAGCCCGCAGACCTCGCGCAACGTCAACGCCACCTGGGCATCCGGCGACAAGGCCGGATGGCAGCAAGTGAAGATCAACCGCAGCCGGTCGTCCTCGATCTCGCCGTCGTCGGGCTCCCGGAAATCCTCGGCCAGTGCCTCTATCCGCTCTTCGTGATCGTCGAGGTAATCAAACCGTGAACCGCGGCGCAACCGGTCGATGGCCTTGAAGCGGCCTGTGGATACCAACCACGCACGCGGCTTGTCCGGCACCCCTTCCCGCGGCCACTGTTCCAGCGCAACGCGGAAAGCGTCGTGCAGCGCTTCCTCGGCCAGGTCGAAATCACCGAGCAACCGCACCAGCGTCGCGAACACACGCCGCGACTCTTCCCGGTAAATCGCCTCTACCGCCTCATGCGCCTGTGACGCAGGGATCTCCGCCATGGGCCTAAATCACTTCCCGCGGAGCATGACTAGACCCGGTTGCCGATCTCCCGGTCGCGGGGAAGTATCCAGCATCTCGTATGGTTCTCATAACCCAAGTGCTCATAATATGAATTTGCCGCCGGGGCTGCTATCAGGATCAGCTTGCATCGTGGCCCCAGCTGCTGCTGGGTCAGCGCTTGCAATGCTTTTCCGATGCCCGTTTTCTGGTAATGCTTGTGCACCGCGAGATCGGACAAATAACAGGCGTAATGAAAGTCCGTCATCGACCGGGCGATGCCCACCAACTTGCCGTCGTGCCAGGCTGTGATCATCAAGTTGCTGTTCTCAACCATGCCCTCCATGCACACCCTGTCCTCGACCGGGCGCCGCTGACCCAGGGTAGAGTCACGAAGCAGGTCAATGAATTGGTCGACTGACAGGGGCTCGTTGACTCTGTATTCGATGGTCATGCCTTTACCTTGCAGCACTCCTGCTTCCTAGTGGAATTTTTCGCCCTTTTCGAGCATTTCCAGAAATTTTTCCAGTCGCTTTTGCCGTGTCTCCGGCCGCTTTGCCGTCTGCAGGCGATAAGCGATCGCATAGAGATTCTGCCGATTCAATGTTTCGAAAAACGCCTTGGCAGCGGCGCGTGCTTCCAGGGCCGCCATGAAGTCGTCGGGTATCGTCATCTCGCTGGACGGAGCATAAGCCGCGTCCCAGCGACCGTCGGCCCGCGCCGCATGTACCTGCGTCATGCCCGGCTCCTGCATCCTGCCTTCTTCGATCAGCCGCTCGGCATGTTCGCGATTCCGCTTCGACCAATTGCTACCCTTGCGGCGCGGGGTCATGCGCTGCAAGTATGCGCTCTCGTCGAAAGACTTCTTGACCCCATCAATCCAGCCCCAACACAGGGCCTCGATTACGGCTTCACTCCAGGTTATCGTCTGCCGTCCAGAGCCTTTCTTGAAAATCTTCAGCCATATTTCCGAATAACGGGCGTGGTTAGCCGCAAGCCAAGCCTGAAACGCTTCGGAATTCTCGAATACGTGTATCAGGTTTTTATCCGGTTCCGGCACCATATTCGATCCCCATCAGGGATGATTCTCCCGATCGTCGCTCCATGTTACCCGGATTCCAGACTGCAAATAAGCAGACTGATGCTAATGCTCGCTCACCTGGCCGCGGCAACCGTGACCTTGGTACTCACTGGCGCACTCGCCGGATGCGTGGGCCTAGCGCCCCCGTCGGCTATTGGGATCAATCAAGTCCTGCCGGCCCGATCCGGGCTCATACGGGACGCAATTGATCGGCCAGACTGCGGGTCTTTTCGGTGGTCTCGGTGCCGGTGTGCATGGTGGTCTTTCGTTCAATCAGCATGATATGGCACTCTTCCTCCGCAACCGGATTGTGCCGCACTCCCTTGGGCACGACGAAACTATCGCCCTCGTGAAAAACCACATTCCCGTCTTCCAACTCTATGGTTAAACTGCCTTTGAGAATATAGAAGAATTCATCCTCGTTCGCATAACTGTGCCAGGTGAGGGTCCCCAGGACTTTCGCGACCTTCACGTACGAGTCGTCAAGCTCCGCAACCACTCACGGCGACCTGTACTCCATGAGACCGACGGCCACTTTCCCGGGCGATACAGGGTTTTTCATCAGATGTGCCTCCGACTTGAAGTTTGCCACATTGATACACCGCAACCGTCAGCCAACAACCTTCATTGAAATATCCGGCGCTTGAGCAAGTGGCATGCAGTATGAGAGACGCTTGAAACGGCCTAGGCCTTGGCGCCGCGTTTCCATAACGACAGAACGAAACCGACGAACGTTAAGGCCAATAGCCCCCAAATAAACCAGGATCCACCGGAAGCGCCTTGCCTGGAAATGGGCAAAACATGGTTAACGACACGCCAAAAAACTTGCTCTATCACAAGCAACAGAAATATGAGCGGGACCAGAGCGCGATATCGCACCAGAGCAATCAAGCCGAACACGACAACCATGAGTTGCGTAACACCCCACATCGCATAGAACATTATGACGATCCGGGCCGCTGTTGCGGAGAAAGATTCGAGTGGCAGGCCATCCGCTTTAGTGGCAACGTAGTGCCCATTGAAAATCGAGTTCACGCTCATTGCAGCAAGCAGCAACAACACTACGACCAGTATCCACAAGCCGGCCCTGCGGCCCCGGAAATCATTGCCCGCTTCCCGCGGCAGAAGAACATTAAGCATTGATAACTCCCTTTGAATGATGAGTAAGCCTGCCTGAACAGGTCTTACGCTTGAGTTAAGCGGCGGCCCGACAAGGCCGTCCGCTGGAACGAACAGCTAGGGATGTTGGTGGTACGGTCTGGAGACATAGGTAACAGTTTAGTCCCGGGACATGGGTGACAGTTGTATCACACTCAAGGGCATCAAAGGAGGTGCCCCATGCCGTGGAGTCAAACATCACCTATGGACCAGAAAACGCAATTCATCGCTGATTACCTGCGTGACCTGCTCTCGGTCACCGAGCTCTGTGATCTTTACGGTATCAGCCGTAAAACCGCCTACAAGTGGATCGAACGCTACATTCGCCTCGGCCCCGCCGGGCTTGAGGAGCACTCACGCCGGCCACATCATTCGCCCAACGCCACCGCTCCCGATATTGTCGAGGCCTTCGTTCAGGCCCGCTTGCGCCATCCTTCATGGGGCGCGAAGAAGCTCCTCCCCCTGGTGCAAAAACGCTTCGTGCACGCCCAGCTACCCCACCGCTCAACGGTGTGCGACATCCTCAGTCGCAACGGCCTGGTCCCCAAACAACGCAAGCGACGGCGCATCGGCCATCCGGGTCGACCTAACAGGGAGATCCTCGCGCCCAACGACACGTGGTGCGCTGACTTCAAAGGCCAGTTCAAGACGGGCGATGGCCTCTACTGCTATCCGCTCACGGTCACCGATGGCTTCAGCCGCTTCCTGCTCGGCTGCCAGGGGCTGCATTCGACCGCCGTGGCCGGCGCCAAGCCTGTATTCACGCGTCTTTTCAAAGAATACGGCTTACCCCAACGCATACGCACCGACAATGGCGTGCCCTTTGCGACCCACACCCTGGCTCGGCTCTCCAGCCTGTCCGCCTGGTGGATTAAGCTCGGGGTACTGCCCGAGCTCATCGAACCGGGCAAACCAC
>Ga0307440_1000303_pt1 | contig 23914 bp, 23 predicted proteins | sample SalMarWE160410MG_FD_202150 | JGI IMG/M metagenome (GOLD analysis project Ga0307440, IMG submission 202150) | Salt marsh sediment microbial communities from the Plum Island Ecosystem LTER, Massachusetts, United States - WE1604-10 | ecosystem: Environmental > Aquatic > Marine > Intertidal zone >...
GTTCAAGGAAGACGAAAATTTTAACCGCAGGAATACATTGAGTATTTTGAGGATTAAAATTTGAGTCTAACGCAGAAATTGGGCAAAAAGGGGCGTTTTGCAAAGGTCTCTAAAAGTATGTATAAAGGAGGGGATTATGCCGACTTACGAATTCATTTGCGAAAAATGCAAGAAACTCTTTTCCTTGATGATGAAGATTTCAGAGTATGAAAAGAAAAAGTTTCAGTGCCCGAAATGCAAGAGCAAAAAGGTGAAGCAGCAGATTACTTCTTTTCAAACGATTACCTCCAGCAAGAGCTGATTCCTCACGGCGGTTCAACGCAGTCTATGTTTTAGATATGTGAATCGTCTTTGTGTCTTATCGTTTTGTATGCCCATGGCCAGGGCATTTATGGCGCCCACCATCACCACCAGGTTTCGTCCTCTTGTTACGGCGGTATAGATGAGATTGCGCTGGAGAAGAATATAATGCTGGGGCAGGACGGGCATCACGACTGCCGGATATTCGGAACCCTGTGATTTGTGCACTGAAACGGCATAAGCCAACACCAATTCATCCAGTTCATAAAACTCGTAAACAACGTGCCGGCCGTCGAACAACACCGTAATCTCGTTTTCATCCGGCTGAATGCCGGCAATCCTGCCGATGTCTCCGTTGAACACTTCCTTGTCGTAATTGTTCCGTATCTGCATGACCTTATCGTTTACCCTGAAATTGCGGTTCCCCCGTATAATTTCATCTTGGGAAGGGTTCAGGCTTTTTTGCAGTTCCGCATTGAGATTGTCGGCTCCCACCACGCCTTTATGCATGGGCGTCAACACCTGGATATCATGCACCGGGTCCAGATCAAAACGTTTCGGGATGCGTTCTTTGATCAATTCCAGAATGATCTCTAAAACTTTTTCAGGATCTTCCTGTTGGATGAAATAAAAGTCATTGCCCGGAGCATGGTCTTCAAATACGGGAAGGATGCCGTTATTGATTTTATGGGCGTTGACGATAATTCTGCTTTCTCTGGCCTGTCTGAAAATTTCATTGAGTTCCACCACCGGGACGACATGGGATCCAATAATATCGTTTAAAACATTCCCCGCACCCACCGATGGCAGTTGGTTGATATCCCCTACCAGAATAACGGTGGCAAAGGTCGGTATGGCCTTTGTCAAATGGTACATCAGCACGGTGTCGATCATGGAAACTTCGTCCAGGATGAGAAGATCGCAGGACAGCGGCTTTTCTTCGTTCTTTTGAAATCCGCCTTTGGCAAAACTGTACTCCAGGAGTCGATGGATGGTTCTGGCTTCATGACCGGTGGCTTCACTCATTCGTTTTGCGGCTCTTCCCGTGGGAGCGGCCAAATGTATTTTGATCTTGAGCTCAGAAAAAATTTTCAAAATCGCAGTGATGATGGTGGTTTTTCCGGTGCCGGGTCCGCCGGTAATGACCATGATCTTGTTTTCGAGGGCACATCGGACGGCTTCGGCCTGATTTTCCGCCAGACGGATATCCAGCCGTTTCTGGATCCATTGGAGGGCGTTTTGGGCATTGACGCTGCGGATGGACTTGGGTGCGGCGGACAGGGTCTTCAACCTTGCGGCGATGCCGGTTTCACACAGATGAAACTTGGCCAGATAAACGCTTTTGTTGTTTTTCCTAAATTCATCGATGCTTTCGTTCAAATCTTCGAGAACGATTTGTTTATTAATGGCGAGATCGCCGATGGCCTGGACAATCGCATCTCTTTCGACATCCAGTGTCTCCCGGCTCTTTTTAACGAGATATTCATACGGGTAAAAAACATGGCCGTCATCGGACAGTTGATGAAGCACATAGAGGATGCCGGCTTTGATCCTTTTGGGCGAGTCTTTGGGGAAACCGAGCTTTTGGGCAATACTGTCGGCAATCACAAAACCGATGCCGAAAATATCCATTGCAAGGCGATAAGGATTTTCTTTGACGACGGCAACGGATCGATTTCCATACTGTTTAAATATTTTTGTAGCATAGCCGGAACCGACGCCGTGGGACTGGAGAAACAACATGACATCTCGAATCTCTTTTTGTTCTTCCCACGCATTTTGAATCATGGCAATGCGTTTCTTGCCGATACCGTCAACCAGTGCCAGTTTTTCGATGTCGTTTTCGATGACATCCAGCGTCTTTTCTCCGAATTTTTTAACGATACGGCTTGCGATTACCGGTCCCAGGCCTTTGATGAGTCCGGAACCAAGGTATTTTTCAATGCCGAAAATTGTTGCCGGGATCGCGGTTTTGTATTCTTTTATCTTGAACTGCTCGCCGAACTTGGGATGGGTGACCCATTCGCCTTTCATGTTTAACATTTCCCCGGGCGTCGGAGACATCAAATAACCCACAACGGTAACCAGATCCTGCCGCCCGTAAATCTTGACCCTGGCAATGGTATACCCGTTTTCCTCGTTGGTGAAAGTAATTCTTTCAACCTGCCCTGAAAGCGCTATTTCCTTTAAACCCATTACGCCAATCTTCCATTATTCCCGCCGAGACGCAGGCCCTGCAGGCCGGAGGCCAATTGTGAGCGAAGCGAACGAACTTATACCCAGTCGGGCAATTTAATATCGGATCCCAATTCACTGCAGGGAATAAAACATTTGATGTCGATGACAGGGGAGCCGTCGCGCGCATCGATCTCCTCGATAAAAATGGTGGTATCTTTTATGGACCGTATTTTACAAATCGTCAGTCCGATCAGATTGGGCCTTAGGGGTGAGTGGGTGGCAAACACGCCCGTTAACGGGATTTGTTTGTTTTTTCTCGGATGCACCTGCATGGTTTTTCTTTTCCCGGGGGTATCGTTTTCATGAAACCAGTACAAGACGGCAATATGGGAAAAACCATCCAGCCCCAAAAACGCGTCACGATAGGTCCGGTCGATTTCGATCCGGGCGCTGTCCTTTTCTTTTCTGATAATGCCCAGCGGGACAACATAAAAGCGGTTTTTCATTTTCATCCTCCTTTCCGCCCTTGATTCTCTCAAGTCACCGGGAACTTTTCAAGACCTATCGCCGATAAAATCAAAAAATTAAGGACAAATCACATTTGCCACCAAGGCACCAAGGCACCAAAGATTCCTTTTTATTGTTTTTTGGTGCCTTGGTGTCTTTGTGGCAAGAAAAAGATGTTGAAAATTACGTTTCAGTCGGTTGGAAAAAAATACATGCTGTCGCGGAGCGGTCTCCAGTGCACTGGAACACTGGAGTCAAATAGGTCGGCCTGTTAATGACATATTGCCCCATGGTCGACAATTATGATATAGCAATAAAAAAATCGGTTTTTAAGCATCCATGAAATAAAAAGATCCGACCAAAGGAAGATGATATGAAATTTTTTATTGCAGAACAAAACATCGGGGACGACGCCACAAAGGAACAGGTCGAAAAACTGATCGAGATGCTCAAATCCAAAGGCTGGGATGTTGAATACGGGGTTAAACGAAATAAGGCCACCGACGTCTCGGAATTTGGAAAGGAAGAAGAGATCCAGTCCAGATTTGCCGATGATTTTATGGCCTGCTTGTCCCAAATGGACGCTTAATATATGTATACATAAATACGGTGTCGTATTTATGTATTAGTGCACTTGGAACCCTAATTGATCATAAACAAATATTCTATCGCATTGGAAATTTAGCCGTCCGCTCCCCCCCACAGCATCAGAAGACCTAAAACAGGAGTAGACTGTTTGGTTCTGAAAACCTGCCGTTCCTTTCCCCCGGCTCATCCTTGAACCAGAGCGGCGTTGGCCGTTCTTTGTCGATTGGAGATTCAAAAACACGCCCGAATCCTCGATATCGGCTGCGGTTCCGGAATTTTAGGACTTGCGGCTGCCTTGAGAAGCGGCGGGGTTGTGCTGGGATGCGATATATGGATGGGCTCCATACGCGCATCTATACGAAATACGGCCTTGAACCGGATGCAAGACCGGTTCCACTTCTTTTGCGGATCAACAGACGCTGTTTCAGGAAAATTCAACCTGGTCCTCGCCAACCTGCAGGCGCCTGTTCATGCGCAGATATTCGATCATTACCAGCGCCTTTTGCCGCAGAAGGATAATTTGCTGGTGGTCTCGGGTTTCGATGATTTTCATGGGTTGCGAATGAAAAAAGAACTTGTCCAACAACAATCATAAATCATCGATCCAACAGACGGGCAGGGTCCACCGGTATGGGGCCGACAGTTATGCCCCAATGGAGATGGGGTCCCGTGGCGCGGCCGGTTTTGCCCACCCGGCCGATGACGTCGCCCTGCTTAACCGCGTCGCCGACTTTCACCGAGATGCGATTCAAATGCATGAAAATCGATTGCACGCCCAGGCCGTGGTCGATGATCAGCGTCTTTCCCATCAGATACATGTTCCGTGCCGCGAGCCGGACGATACCGTCTGCGGGGCAGCGAACCAGTGTGTTCATGGGGGCGGCAAAGTCAAGGCCGTGATGGGGGCTGCGGGGTTCGCCGTTCAATATCCGCTGGCTGCCGAATACGCCCGTGATGGGTCCTTTGACGGGGGCGATAAATCCTTTTTTCAAAAAGAACGGCATAAGATTTGCCGTGGCCATACGCAGGGATCGAACCTTTCGAATGTCGTTTCGGATCCTTTTTACATTTTCCGGCGAGGGATTGACATAAGTGTTGGGCAGACCGTCGATGCGCTGGATCGGCCAGGGATATGCCAGCACCCGGACGATCTTGGACGCTTTCTTTCCGTCGGTCTTCGACCAGACCAAAATATCCTTTTTCCTGAGACGCGAAACGCCGAGGACAAAATAACCCCGGGCGCTTACAGGGTATGGTTTGCCGTTGACATAAACCGTGGACGGCGGTTCGACCTTGCCCAAGATCATATCGCCTTGATAGGATGTGTCCGGTAAACTGATTTGCAAAGCCTGACAAATGGGTGTGTTTGCCGAAAATAAAAACAGGAGCGTTATTATCAACAATTTTTTCATTGTGTCTTATATTTCCATGGGGATATATTTCATACCGTAATTGAGCAAAAACGCTAAATTGAAATTATTGTAATTCGTATCTACTTGGGATCGGCTGTTGATACCGGCATGGTATCTTTCATACAAGAAATTACTCAATTTGACAAACCTTAAAAGACAGCGTTGCGGCACGTTATGGTTTCGCCCCTTGTAGAAAAATTATTCTGCGCTCATACAATATCCAAAATTCTGAATTTAAAGAAATGCAGGACGGGTTATTTTACACCGGCTATCGGAATCACCAGTTTTTTTACGGCGATATTATTTTTTTTTGCAAACCAGATGACTCAAAAGAGCTTAAATTTATTTTTCAAAACAAGGGCAATGGGGTTAAGGGGTATTTCAAATGGGTTTGTTTGAAGACATCAATGCAGCACGAAAGTTGCTGGATTTGCCTGAACGTGCGACCATGGCCGACATTAAGTCACAATACCGAATCCTGATCCGGAAATGGCATCCGGATCGGTGTAAGGCCGACAAAGATACCTGCAAGGAAATGTCCGCCAAAATCATCGCCGCATACCGGCTCATCAGCGACTACTGTAAAAATTATAAATTTTCATTTTCAAAAGATGAAGTGAGCAACTATTTTTCGGCAGAGGAATGGTGGTTCGAACGTTTCGGGCGCAGCCCGTTATGGGGCAGCGATCAAAAGGAAAAATAAGGGAATTTGAGCGTTACCGGAAACACGTCGTTGTTGAAACGAAAGAACGCCTCTGTTTCACGAAATTTTTCGAGGATTTAGTTTGCCATTGCGGCTTTTTTTTTGTATGAAAAAGGCCGAAGACAAAAAGTTCGGATATTTATTCTTGCAAAACAAACCGGGTGCTTTGCACCCGGATGTAAGTTCAACGTCGAAAGCACTGACCCGTCCGCCTCGCAAGCGAGAGTGTTGCGGGCAGGCGTGCTTTTGCTTTTGTCCGCCATAAAGCGGCGGACAAATTCAAGCCACCCCCTTTGCGGGTGGTCGTTGACTCAGGGAATCTGATACTCAACTCGATTAAAAATTGAATTTAGCGTCTGTTGCTGAATAAGGATAACATTAAGGCCAATATTTATGACAAATACCGACTCTTTTGAATCTCGATCTTTGCTCGTCATGATTGCGGGCGCCAAAGGCGCCGTGGGCTCTACCGTGGCGGCCGCCGTTACCGCCGCAAAAAAGAATCCCGATGCTGTTTTGCCCAGCTTGATTACCCGAGACAGTTTTGGCTATCTGGGACCGGCAGAAAACATTTATGCGGCAGGCTGGGATGCGAACCCTGCGAAACTTGTCGATTGTGTCAAAAATCACGGAGTGCTGCCCGAAAACCTGTGGAAACCGCTTCAGATAGATCTTGATGAAACCCCTGTTTTTATGTCGCCGCCGGAGGATTTGGACTTAAAAGAGCAGGTGGCGCATCTCATGAAGGACATGCAGGGACTCAAACAACAGCACCCTCATGCGCTGCCGGTGCTGATTAACCTCCTGCCGGCCTGCACTCGCTGCCTTCTTGATGATATGAAGGACATAGACGGGCTCTATGCCGATGCGCATCCGGTGAATTTTCCGGACCTGGCCTATGCCGTGGCGGCCATTCTTTCAAAAATTCCAATGGTGAATTTTTCACCCAATCACCTGGAGCTGCCGGTGGTTGTTCAGCAGGCCGTTGAAAACCGGGTGCCGATATCCGGGCGTGACGGCAAGACCGGGCAAACCTATTTCAAAGTCGTGCTGGCCTCGGCGTTGAAAGCCCGGGGGCTATATGTGGATGGATGGTACAGCCTCAATATTCTTGGCAATGCGGACGGGAAAAATCTTATGGACCCCGACCGGGCCGCCGGTAAGGTGGCCAACAAAACCCAGTTGTTGGATGAGCTTCTGGGATATCGCGTGGGAGAGCACTACACGGAATCCACCCATAAGGTTCATATCGATTACTACCCGCCCCGGGGTGACGCCAAGGAAGCCTGGGACGTGGTCGATTTTCAAGGGCTGTTCGGTCTTCCCATGAGTCTTCGTCTGAATATTCAGGGGCGAGATTCCATATTGGCCGCACCCATGGTTCTGGATCTGGCCCGCTGGATGGCGGCCCTGAAAATGGCCGGATTTTCCGGGTCTGTTCCGGACCTGGGGTTCTACTTCAAAAAACCCATCGGCGAAAACCCGCCGCTGAGTTTTCAAGACCAGATCCATCGTCTTCAAAGACTTGAAAAAGAATGTGATGAAAAATGTATGAAACTGTAAACAATAACTTCTGAAAGGAACCAACGTGATATTCGGCTACTCGACCAATGCCTTTGTTAAATTCTCTCTTTTTGAATCTTTGGAAAAAATCGCTGCTTTGGGTTTTCGCGGGGTTGAAGTCATGGGTGACAGGCCCCATCTCTATCCACCGGACTTCGGAACAACGAATCTGAACCGCATTAAAAATGATCTCAAGAAACATGATCTGAGCGTCACCAACTTGAACAGCTTTACCCTCTTTGCGGTGGGCGACACCTATCTTCCGTCCTGGATAGAACCTGAAAAGGAGCGACGGGATATCCGTATTCGACATACCCTGGATTGTATGAAGGTCGCTAAGGATCTGGGCTGCGGCAACATTTCCATTCCACCCGGGGGCCCATTGAACAACCTGTCGAGAAAAGAGGCCATGGCATTGTTTCACAAAGGCCTCGAGCAGGTGATCCCTAAAGCCGAGGAACTGAACGTAAAAATTTTGGTGGAACCCGAACCGGATCTGCTGATGGAAAATACCGAAGAGTTCAAATACTTTATAAAGGATGTTCAATCACGGATGGTGGGTCTGAATTTTGATATCGGCCATTTTTTCTGCGCCGGCGAGGATCCGGCGGCGGCCTTTGAAGCGCTTTTTGAATATATCGGTCACGTTCATTTAGAAGATATTGCAGCAACCAGGGTTCACCATCATCTCATTGCAGGACACGGTGTGATTCAGTTTCTCGACATTTTCAAGGCCATGGTCAATCTGCAATACCAGGGCGACATCAGCCTGGAACTCTACCCCTATGTGGATACGCCGGAATCGGCGGGCCGGGAGAGCCTGAAATATTTACGTCCCATATTTGACAAATCCGGTTTGAACATTACATCGTCACCAGCTATATAAACAAGATACGTGTTAAGGGGGTGCGACCCCCGTTTCACTTTAATCTCCTCCTCGCACTCATGCTGATTTTGGCTTCAACGGTATCTCCCGTACTCAAATTATCGGCTGCTTGAAATCATATGGATTTATAGATTTAAAAAGAAAGCAGAAGAAGTGAATTTACCAAATATTAACGATACAGTGAGCACGAAGCAAGCATTGGAATTATGCCGGTATTTCGGCCTGGATTATCTGGTTGAACGGATTGAATCCAATCCGGAGCGCTATAAGGATTGGAATTTCGACGGATGTTCGGGCTTGCCCGATGAATTGATGGGGTTGTTCACCGGCTGCAACTGGAAGGATATAACCTATAAATGCTGTCTGCCCCATGATCTTTGCTACGGGTATGGTGATCTTGGAAATAAAACTGAGAGAAAAAAGGTCGATATGGAGTTTTACAACAATCTCATAACCAAAGCAGGGATGAGTGAATGGACCGCTTCTGCTTTTCTTGCAGCGGTTCGGATGGGCGGTGCGGAAGTATTCGGACTGTCATTTTCATGGGGATTTGCCCATAAAAAATAGAACTGATTGTTTTAACAAGCATTTTTACAAGAAGTGGTTTCAAAACCTCCTCTCGGTCTCAATCTCTGTGTTAAACTGTGACGCCCAATCCTCGAAATATTCCCGATATTCCTGCGGTTGGCCATCACAGTTTGCCTTGACCTTGAATCCGATTGAAGGTTTTGAAACCACTTCAAGTAAAAAAAAGGAGTCAAAGTGTCTGACATCGAAACCATCTACCGGCAGATCATAGAAAATTCTCAAGATGCCATTCTATTTGCCGATCGAAACGGGATCATTGATTTATGGAATTCAGGGGCCGAGGCGATTTTCGGCTATACCAAAGAGGAAGCCCGGGGGAAAAGCTTAGATCTTATCATACCGGAAAAATTACGTCAGCGGCATTGGGAAGGTTACCATACGGTTATGAAAACGGGTAAAACCCGGTATGGTAAGGAGCTCCTTAAAGTCCCGGCGATTCGAATAGACGGTACGCTTATATCGGTAGAGTTCACCGTCATGCTTATTCGAAGCCAAAGAGACGAAATTATCGGCGTTGCCGCAATCATAAGGGATGTAACGGAACGCTGGATGCAGGAAAAGGAAATGAAACAAAAAATAAAACTGCTGGAAAGCAGGTCTGCGACACAATCGCCCGGTTAACAGGTCAAATGAAATGCTCCGGAAACGTTTTTCCCTTTGGAAACAAGATCGTTGAAGGTTTGAACCGCTTTGTTTGTGTTTTCAGCGATCAGCTGTATATCGCGTTGGCGGGTTTCGGAAGTCAAATCTTTGGATACACGCATATTCTCCGCGTATCCCGTGCCGATAACGATGATATCCGGCGAAGCATCCAAAACATCTTTCATGTCGTTGACATCCACACGGTGGCCTGTTTTGCGCCACCAGTTATCCACGACCCGTCCTTGAATGATCTTAAGATCCTGATGATAGGTTATATCATTTACGATGATGCGGCCACTTGAATATTCTTCAATCATGATAATTTCCCGATCTTTATCGGAACATTGGGCGATGAGATGTCCAATATCACAGCCGATTGACGAATCGATGTCCATCCGCACCGACCAAATTTCAGTGTTTCGATCGTCTGTTTGTTTATGGTTTAGAAAACGTCCGGGCACTAAAAAATTAATCATTCCATGATGTAATTTCAAGATGTTTTGAACAAATCAGGTGATAACTTAAATTACAGTCCGCTGACGGGTTATGGGTTTCATCCATAATTAGTGTCCATCCATAAATGGCCCTTTTTGTCCTGCTCTGCGTTCCGCGGGCTTCCGGCTGGGGCGTACAGACGTACGCCTCACCGAAAACCCTTGTGCGGCCTTGATCAGAACAAAAATTGCTCATTTCTGAATTGGAAACCCATAGCATCCTTTTGAATTAATGGATGGGCACTAACTAATTAAATAGCTTGGCAAATATGATCATTTATGTTAGCACGATTCCATATCGAGATTCACCTGTTTTGATACCGCCCGCCGCAAAACAAGGCGCCCGTTATATGGGATATTTTGAAATGCGGCGCCTGTTTGACCGGTGTCGCATCTTCGATCTTGGTTTGCTATGGGTGAAATTTACGGACATTTTTTATTTCGAAGTGGGCAGACCGATATATCAACCCGTCATGAGATTGTTGAAAAATGCAGCTCACCACCGTTACCATTTCCGCGGGCAACAATAATGCTGCTCGTATCGAAGGCGCCCGGCAACTTGACGTTCAACCCGAAGCGGTCAAGGTCACACGGGTCGGTGAATCAACTTATACTGTTTCCATAAAGAACATGCCGGGGCAATTCGAGATTTCGGTCTACGAAGATAAGATGGGCGCTGCCATCGAGACAATAACGCCGCCTTTGGGCAGCGGCAGACCGGTGACTGTTGAGGACATTGAACATGCCCTCACCGATCTGGGAGTCACTTTCGGTATAAATAAGGATGCCATCAAAAACAGTGTTTCCGAAGTTGTAGAAACCGGTATTCCCCGAACCGAAATACAGATTGCCGCCGGCGAGCCTGCCGAAACAGGCAAAGACGGGCGAATCGACCTCAAAATCGGTCAAGGTGCCGTCAATAAGGATCCTAATGCCAACAAGATGGTCAAACCGGGCCAGATCATCGCTGTCAGAATATCCGCCGAAAAAGGAAAACCGGGCAGAAACATTTTCAATGAAGAAGTTCCTTTTAGCAGTGGCAAAGAAGTTGATTTTGTTCCGGGAGACAATGTTACCGAGAGCGAAGACGGCAGGACTTTTTTCGCTGCGATATACGGTGCAGCACAGTTAACCCCAAAGAAGGTGTCAATAGAAAATCCGGTCAAGGTAAGCAAGGCCGGGATGTGGGCTAAAATGTCCATATTCCCAAGTCTATCCGATAACAGCAAGCTTACCTGCCAAGATGTGTGTTTAGCGCTGGAACGGTCAGGCGTCATCAGCGGTATTAAAGAAAATTCGATCAAAAAAGCAATTGAAGCCGGCCAACCGATTCGGGACTTCATGGTTGCCGAGGCTGTTCCGGCTAAAGACGGTGTTAACGCCAGGATAGATTTCAAATTCCGCCTTGACGGCAAGGATCCTGAGATTGTCGATGCAGAAAGACGCGTCGGCAAACGGCCCCCGCATTTGATTGTCAAGGAGATGTTTTCGTCCGGCGATGTGATTGCAATAAAAACTCCCCCGGAAAACCCTGTGCATGGAAGTACGATATTCGGAAAGACCCTGGCCGGCGACGAACCCAAGGACATACAAGTTAACGCCGGGGCAAACGTTTCGATTCTCGATGACGGCGTAACATTTGTCGTTGCCGACGGCATATTGGCAGGATATGCGGATTACCGGGACGGTCAAGTATGTGTCGAAGAACCGCTGCATGTGTCGGCGGATAAATTAACGGTTTTTCTTTCCGTCCATCCACCATCGTCCCGGGGCAAAATGATGACCTTGGATTTGGTTGAGAAGCTGGCCGCCGGCCACGGCATCGTCCAGAGTATTGATCGAAACGCCGTTGAACGGGCATTGAATGAGGCTGCGTCGAAAAACATGCCCGTTCATGATGTGGTGGTTGCAGAAGGGAGCGCCCCGCAGCAAGGAGAGGACAGTCAAATTGAACTAAAATTTCAACCCGAGAAAATTGCGGGAACAATTGATGAAATTTCAGGAAAGATTGATTATAAAGAAAGGAAATCAATACAAAAAGTTCGGGCGGGAACGTTGTTGGCCGTCAAGATACCATCCACAACGGGAATAGAGGGGGTGGACATATTTGGCGATGTCATACCTGCGGAACCGGGCAATGAAAAAGGCCTTACGCCGGGGGACAACATTCAGGTTTCGGACGATGGGTGCAGTTTTATATCGGAAATCGACGGTATTGTGTTTCTTTCACCGGAAAACAAAATATGGATTTCAAAAGAGTACAAAGTGCCCGGTGATGTGGATTATTCAATCGGCAACCTGTCAATGGAAGGGTCCTTGGATATCAAAGGCTGGATCCATTCGGGATTCGAAGTAAGGGCCAGCGATGAAATCAAAGTCGGCGGAGGCGTCGAAGACGCTATTGTTGAAGCTGGCGCCGACATCTGCATAAACGGCGGAATCATCGGGTCGGGAGGCGGACATGTACACGCCGGCGGGAAAGTCACTGCCCGTTTTTTTGAAAATGCAAAGGTCCATGCCGACGGCGACATCATCGTCCAAGACGATATATTTAGAAGTGCCGTATCGACCAATGGCAGCCTGACCGCATCTAAAGGAAAGGGTCGTATAAGAGGCGGCTCAATCGATGCTCTCAAAGGCGTCGAGGTTAACGAGATCGGATCGGATGCCGGCGTCAAAACATATGTGAGCGTCGGAATGGATTCAAAGACGCGGAATCTTTTGGCTGATTCCAAAAAACAGCTAAAGCATTTTGAGCGACAAAGGGCTAAGATGGATAAAATTTTAGGCGGTTATGTTAAAAAATATAAACACAAAACGCTTCCCGAAGAAATCAGCCGTAAACTTGAAAAACTGGTTAAGCACAGACGTGAAACATTGCGTAAAGAAACCATGTTGATCAAATTCAAGCGGAGATTCATACAAAAAATCTCTAAAAACGGAACTGAGCCTGTTTCGGTAAAGGTAAAAAAAGCCGTATATAGTGGCGCTAAAATCAGTATCGGCGGTTACGTCTACCATGGCGAAGAAGATCTCAGGGGAAAAACCACGTTTGTTCTGAATGCGGAAAAAGAAGCTGTGGAAATTGTAACATAAATCGATACATGCAGGATTAATGCATAATGTACTATTTGGAGGGCTAAAAAAATATGGATGTAAATATAATCCGGGCCAAAGATCTGATGCAAACTATAGTCAAGACAGTCCGTAAAGATGTAAAATTGCTGGAGGCCACTAAAATGATGAAGGATTTCAACGTATCAAGTCTTGTCGTTGAGCCTGAAAACGACGGGGATACATTCGGTATTATTACCCGAAAAGATATCGTTGAGACGATTGTCATGGATCCAACCGGAGGCATATCGTTTACCGTCGATGACGTGATGACCAAACCTGCACTTACCGTGAGCAGCAAATTGTCGATTTCGAACTGTCATCAGATGATGCGCATGGTTGGCATAAGAAGGATGCCTGTTGTCGATGGAACCGAATTGGTCGGTATACTCAGCAACACCGACATTTTCACAAAACTGGCCGATGAGATCACATGAACTTACGCGCGGTTCGCTTGAACTCTCAAGACACAAACAGAATACAGACACCGTCAAAATATAACACGACGGTAATTTTTTTTAACGGATCAAATTAGCGAAACGATTCGTGTGATATGATAAGCGGTCAAGTAATCCCGATGGATCGGCTGGGAGAGGGCGGCGGTTGTCGCCCTCTTGCCGTATTTTTGCGAAGCGTCGGCTGTCTTCAACTGAGATTAAGTGATTATCGCGTTCATATTTGAAACGCTCAGTTTAAGTTCTAGTCGTCTTCCCATTTAATACATTCGACGGGGCATGATTCCATGGCTTCTTCAATGCAATCCTCCGGCCCGCCTTCGGGAAGGATGACTTCTGCTTTTTCTTCATCCTCATTGAAAGCAAATACTTCCGAACACAATTCCACACATGACTCACAGCCCACACAATCTTCGGTTTCGATTACAACTCGTTTGCCCATTTTCACTACTCCTTAATGATATGGTATCGGTTGACTCCGTTTTCACGGCTCCGAATCCTATGATAAGATTGTTTTGTAAAAAATCAAGTCTTCAACGGTGTTGATCGGCAACAGGGGAAAAATTACTGTTACCGGTATTGTTGCCGGAGCGCAAGATCTCCGATAACAAGGGCTGCCATCGATTCGACGATGGGCACCGCCCGGGGAACGACGCAGGGGTCGTGACGCCCTTTGGCTGCCAGCACGGTTTCCCTTCCCTGGAAATCCGCCGTCTTTTGCGGCAAACTGATTGTAGAAGGTGGTTTGAACGCGATACGGAAGACAATGGGTTCACCATTGGAGATGCCGCCCTGGACGCCTCCGCTGAAATTTGTCGTGGTCCCCAGCCGCTTTCCTTTTAGTACAAAGGGGTCGTTGTGCTGTGACCCGAACATGCGGGTACCTGCAAACCCCGAACCGATTTCAAAACCCTTGGTCGAGGGTATGGAAAGCATGGCCTGGGCGAGCTTGGCTTCCATTTTATCAAACACCGGTTCACCCCATCCCGCCGGCACATTCCGGCATACGCATGAAATGATGCCGCCGATGGAATCGTCTTTTTCCCGAACCTCGTCAATGAGCCGAACCATTTCATCAGCCGAGCGCTTGTCGGGACAGCGTACCATCGTTTGGTCGACGTCTTCCCTCCGAATGACGTCGGAATCGATAAGGGGCGCCTCGACATCTCCGACGCATTGAACCCATGCAACGATTTCTACCCCGAATGTCTCATACAAAAATTTATCGGCGATGGCACCCGCTGCTACACGGCCCACGGTTTCACGGGCGCTGGATCTGCCGCCGCCGCTGGATGATCGAATGCCGTATTTTATCTGATAGGTATAATCTGCATGGGACGGACGCGGAATCGATCGCATGGTTTTATAGTCGTGGGGTCGCTGATCCTTGTTGGCGACAAATAAAGCAACGGGCACCCCCAGCGTTTTTCCGTTTTCGACGCCGGAAAGGATCGTTACGCGATCGGCTTCTTCCCGCTTTGTCGTGAGTTTGCTCTGACCGGGACGCCGGCGGTCAAGCTGTTTTTGGATATCTTCTTCGGAAAGGGGTATTTTTGCGGGACAGCCGTCAAGAATCGAGCCCACTCCCTTGCCGTGGGATTCGCCAAACGTCATTACCCTTAAAATGGTTCCGAATGAACTGGACATAATTAAATCCTTTTATTTTAAATGAATGAAAAAAACAAGGTGGGAGTAATTTTCTTCACTTTCAAACAGTTAACATATGCGGGAAAAATCTTCAAATATTAAATTGATTGAAGTTTCGACCGTATAATGGTTTAATCCGACAAAAAACGCAAATACCCGAACATTAGGCCAAGTTCCATAAACTTATTTTAAAAATGCCCCGGATCGCCTATTTTATAACCCCCCATGGCTTTGGTCATGCGGCCCGTGCCTCAGCGATAATGGATGCTGTGAGTAACATTTATCCTTTTGTCTCCTTTGACATTTTTACCACTGTCCCTGAATGGTTTTTCGAGGACTCGCTTTCCTGCCGGTTTGAATACCACGAATTCTTGACGGATATCGGACTTGTCCAAAAAACGCCGTTTGTTCATCATCTAAAAGATACCATTGAAATATTGAAGGGGTTTATCCCATTTGATCCGGCATTGATCTCGGATACAGCCGATTTTTTAATAAAAAGAAAATGCCGACTGGCGGTCTGCGACATCTCTCCCATAGGAATCGCCATTGCAGCCGAAGCAGGGGTTCCTTCCATTCTAATAGAAAATTTCACATGGGATTGGATTTATGAGGGTTTCATCACGACCGATGCCCGTTTCGGCGGTTACATGGATTTTTTTCGGCAAATATACCAAGGGGTCGACTATCACATCCAGGCCGCTCCGGTTTGCAATCCCAATTCTGTTGATATGACCACCGATCCTGTCAGCCGTAAGGTGCGATTGTCATCGGTTCGAGTGAGAGAAAAGCTGGGCGTCTTGCAGGAAAAGAAAATGGTTTTGGTGACCACCGGCGGTGTGAGGGCAAAATATCAGTTTTTGAAAAACCTTGCAGCCGAGCGGGAGATTTGTTTCGTTATCCCCGGCGCAAGCGAATCTTATGAAAGGTATGACAATCTAATTCTTTTGCCATTCCGTTCCGATTTTATGCATTCGGACCTGGTCAATGCCGCAGATGTCGTGGTCGGCAAGGCCGGTTACAGTACCATTGCCGAAGTCTATCAAGCCGGGGTGCCTTTTGGTTATGTTCCCCGATCGAATTTTCGCGAAACAGAAAAATTGGTTGCATTTATCGAAAAAGAGATGGAAGGGGTTCGTATCAATGACACGGAATTTAGTGCCGGTAAATGGCTTCCGAAAGTATCCCGGCTATTGAATCTTACCCGGATTACGCGGCATAATCGAAATGGATCCCTTCAGGCGGCCGGACTGATAAACGACATTCTAAAACAGGAACAACACTAAAAATGTCTAAACTATTTTTAATTTTGGGCAGCATTAATGCAGCCGTGGCAGTGACGATGGGCGCATTTGGCGCACACTCACTGAAAGCTAAAATTTCTGAAGAAATGCTTTCCGTATTCCAAACAGGGGTTCAATATCATTTTTATCATTCCCTGGGGTTATTGATTATCGGGTTGCTGACACTATATTTTCAATCTGGGAAATATCTGTATGCTGCAGGATGGATCATGCTTCTCGGTATCATATTGTTTTCAGGGAGCCTTTATATACTGAGTACAACCCATACGCGATGGTTGGGCATGATCACGCCTTTTGGGGGAATCGCTTTCATCATATCCTGGGTATTCATTGCGATAGCCATCTGGAATTGGTCGCCATAATAGCACTTTTAACATGTTGAATTTAAATTAGAATAATGATATAAACATATACTCTGTTTCAGGTCTTATGTATCTTTGAAAGACGTGCTTGTCAAAATTCCCATTTCGTATATGATTGGTTCGTTAGCTGGTATAGTGAGTTTAAAAACCGGACGGACAAGAATTAGGCATTTTTGAGCGATGGCCGTCAGGCGATAAAGGAGAAACGATTGATGAAAGTCATGGCATTCAACGGCAGCCCCAGAAAAGAGTGGAATACGGCGACATTGCTTGAAAAAGCCATCGAAGGCGCCGCCGCGCAGGGCGCCGAAACCAGCCTCGTCCATCTGTATGATCTTCATTTTAAGGGATGTATCAGCTGCTTTGCCTGTAAAATAAGAGAAGGCAAAAGCTACGGGACCTGTGCGGTTCAGGACGACCTGACGCCCGTTTATGCCGAAATCAAAAAAGCCGATGGTATCATCCTGGGGTCCCCCATCTATTTCGGAGACGTTACCGGTGAATTGCGTTCGTTTTTGGAGCGCCTGCTCTTTCCATACCTCGTCTATGACGATCCTCCGAGGACCCTTTACCCGGGAAAAATCCGAACCGCCTGGATTTACACCATGAATGCACCCGAAGAAATCGCCCGGCAATTCGGGTATGATCGACTGTTTAGCAGTAATGAGCGTGTCATGCGAATGATTTTTGGCCATTCGGAATCGATGATGAGCTACGATACCTGCCAATTCGCCGATTATTCAAAGGTGGTTGCAACCAGATTTAATGCGGACGAGAAAGAGAAACGCCGCAGGCAAGTCTTCCCGAAAGACTGCCAAAAAGCCTATGACATGGGCGTTGCCCTTGCCCGGAAAGCCCGGGGCTGATTTGCCGCTGCCTGCGGCAAAAGGCACGCCTCCCCCTAAAGTCGTTGTTGGAGAGACAGGAGACTTAAATGAACATCATACACATAACGCTGGAATACTTCCGTGAACGACAACCGCCGGCGGTTCGGTTTCTTCATATTGTAATTTTATGTTTGGTTCTAAGCCAGATCACCGTCAGCAACTTCATGGGATTTTCTGTCAATGGTGAAATCAGCACCAAAACTATTGAGCATTATGCAACATGGATACATATATGCACCGGATTATCTCTATTGCCCATCGCTTTGGTATTTATTTATATTGAATTAAAACGTCATGGCATGAAGTATTTTTTCCCTTACCTTTACGGAAATTTTTCCCAAATCAAAAAAGACCTTCAGCAGTTAAAACAATTCGAATTGCCGGAAGCCAGCCCCTATGGCATAGCGACAATCGTGCAAGGCCTGGGTTTTGGCGCATTGGCGCTGGTTATTTTGTCAGGGGTTGCCTGGTTTCTTTCCTGGATTTATGCAGCACCATGGGCAAATACCATAAAAGGGCTTCACATATCATTAACAGGATTAATTGAAGCGTATGTTATCGGCCATGGCGCAATGGGAATATTGCATTTGTTTATGCAGGTTAAGAAACAAAAAAGCCGCTGACCATCACGTCTATACCAAACGCCGAGACCCGTGTCGGTCAGCAATCTCAAGTACGTTCTTTTTCTACCCGGCCTGTGCTTTGCCGGTTTACAATAAAACCCCAAAAACCGCACGTCATTTTTCAGATTCATATGTCAATAATTTGGCGGAATGAATTACTTTAAATTCCAGATGTTTATATCAAGCCGCAAAATTCATGCCCCACTTCCCGCATTTGAATACGAATAATACCTTCAACACCGGCAGCATCAATACACTTTTTCAACGGATGATCTGTTTTTTTTTAAAGGATAAGAAATTTTGAGTAACAAATTAAAAAACAGTCGGTTATGAGATTCGGCATAGATGCCTTTTCAGTAATGATAGGCATCGGCAATTAAAGTCTTGGAAAAGACGAATCACTTTGCGGAAAGCTGGCATAGCTCTTGCAGAAGTTGCCATCGGAAATCAGTAACTATAAACATGGCGGCAATTGTCGCAAAGCATGTTGAGAAAAGCAGGCGTATTTATACAAATGACAAATAAAATTCCGATCAAGTTTAAAGATGCAAACTTTGAGGTTTTGGCGAGAATCGCCAAGGCGGCATCTCGGAAATTTGATTGTTCGATAAAAATTGATTTTAACAACGGCAATCGCCAGGTTGAATTTATAGGCGATGATATTTATAAACCCTTAATCGTCGAGGAAGTTAAAGAAATTCTCTCAAAGGATAAAAAAAATGAATAAGGTAAAGTATAAACCGTTTTAAGCAAAAATGCAGAAAAGGCTTCCGATTATATCTCAGCTCATTCGATATCTCAATTCTTTCTGATTCACGATCGCTTCTCTTTATCTTTTCTTTTCTCTTCTTCCGGGTCTTCCATACGATTCATTTCATTCAGACGGCGCGTTTTTCTCATCTTTGCCTTGACTCACCCTTTGAGAATAAAAATATTTTTTTAAAGACCGCCGGCTTATCGGCTTCGAAAAATCACTTAGATACAGGAGAAGAAAATGGCTCAAGTAACCAACAATACGCTTTACGATCATCTGAAATTTGTAAAATCAGGGGAACGGCGTTTTGAAAATGCCTTTCAAGGCGTTTCCAGAATGATTCTGGAAAGCGACATTGAAAAGGTCATGGTAAAAGGGAAAACAACCTACAATTTCAAACTCTTCAATGCCGGCGAAAAACACATTATCGGGATGTACGATGAAATCAACAGCTTCGTCTCTTTTGTAAAGGATGCCGCTGAAGGCGGTTCTTCCAAAGAGATGGCCTATGTTCTTGTCGGAGAGCCCGGAAACGGAAAAACATTCTTTGTTGATTTCTTATGCGCCAAATACCGGGAGTACCTGTCCAAAAAAGAGAATCGGAAGTACACCTTCAGGTTTGTCAACCTGGACAAGCTGAGAAGTTATGGGAAAATCGACACCATTGAATCCCAGACCTATGAAGATCCCATAATTTTAGCCATGAATCTCTTTGAAGACACAGACGACAATAAAACATTTTTTTCCAAAGAGTTCGGGTTTACGGACAATGAGATCGCAGGCCTTTATGAAAATTATCGCCCCCTGGGAGCGTGCAGCGGGTATATCTGGAACGATATCCGAACGTTTTCAGACAACACCGTGGAGGATATGTTGAGGTTTATAGAAATCGTTCCGGTTCCGCTCACGGAAAGCCTGGGAACGGTGACCGGGAAATATCCGGCCAAGGACAAAATAACCTCTTCGGCCGTCGATCTTTTGGGTGAAGAGTCCATACAGCGCCTGCTTCATATTACGGATACCAACAATCCGTTTCGTTTTGACCTAAGGCGCGGTGCGCTGGCTCGGGTCGGCGGCGGCGGCATTCATTTCAGCGATGAAATATTTAAAAACAAAAAAGATCTTGTTCAGGTCTATCTGGGCGTCATTCAAAACCGGAATATCGAGATCGACGGATATAAATGGCCCATTGACACATTGATTATCGCGACCAGCAACAATTCCGAATTCAATCGTTTTATGGCTGAAAAAGAAGAAGCCCCCATTGTGGACCGGTGCCGCGTCTGTTACGTCTCTCACAACACGAATTATAAACTGCAGGAAGATCTGACGTCATACGCCATTGGCAGCGACGTCAAGACGACATTCAACAAGGACCCGCTTCACAAGGATCCCAACTTGAACTATGCGGCCTCGGTGGCGGTGGTCCTGACCCGCCTGCCCCGATCGGAAAAATTGACGGCCATTGAAACAATGAAACTGGCAGCCGGTGAAGTGGCCGGCGAAAAAAGCATCAAGACGCTGGCCGAAGTCATCGATACCTTGAACCAGGACCCGGATATTACCAAACGGTTCGGCCAAAAGGGGCTGGGACAGCGGAATCTGGGAAGAGCCGTCCAATTAATGATCGAGAGTTCTGAAACCAATGAAGGAAAATGCATGTTCGCATACGACATCTATAAAGCGCTGGAAAGGGTGATTCTCGATTATGTGTCGGACAGCAGTGACCGGGTGAAATTTTTGGATGATCTTAAAACCGCAAAAGAGATGTACCGCGAACGCGTGTTGACGGAGATGTTCAACGCCTATATGGATGAACCCTTTGCCATTCGAAAAGACGTGATGAACTATGTGAATATGATCATCGGCATCGATGCCGAAAATCTGGGACCCGACAAAATGTGGAAATACAAAGACCCCCAGACCGGTGAACTCCAAGCCATGAGGATCGACGAACGTTATATCAAAAGTATAGAAGAAAGACTCGGGCTAAAGACCGAGGAACAGCGTGAAACCTTCAGAACATCCATTCGAAAGATTTACGGGCAGAAGATCGCGGTGGATCCCAATTATGACTTTATGGACAACCTGGAACTGGTGAAAGCCGTCACCGATGTGCGGCTTAAATCGGATATCGCAGGGGCGGGAAGCCTGATCGGCGCGCTGGCCAATCGCACCAATGAGGAAAACCAGAAACTTTATGACCGCATGGTTGTGACCATGCTCGAGAAGCTCAATTATTGCAAGACATGTGCACAAAAGACCATCGAATATTTTTGTACGTATGAATGATAATATGCCGGCAGATGACCGAAAATTGAAGATCAAGGGCTTGACACCCGAGCAGAAACAAAAAATCCGTTGGGAACTCGAAGGCGACTGCTGTCACGAAATTTCCCCAATGCAGATCGATGCAGAATATATCGCGCCCGATTCTCTTGAAAATATCTATGCATCCAATGATCTTTGTAAACTGCAGAACACGAGCGGCCCGAAGGGGTCTTATGTCAACCGGCTGCGATCCATCGATGAATTGCTGGAACGGGACAAGCAGCGGGAAAAAGACGGCTTTCCCCGTAAGATCCGGGTGGGCCGGCTGGTAAAACCGCGGAAGGGCGACAAAGAAAAAATCATTGTGGTCCCCACCACCGTTGAGGAAAAATTTCTGCATGAGAAAAGACTTTCACCTGCGGAAGATGAACCGTCCGGCGGATCCGGCCGAGGAGAAGAGGGAGAGGTGATTCATGAACAACCGCTCCACGACCCTGAAACCCAGGGCGGCGCGGGGTCCGGTCAGGGAGACGGTGGACAGCATGAAATGGAATCGAATGCCTACGACCTGGGTAAAATCCTCACCGAGCATTTTGAACTTCCCAATCTGAAAGACAAAGGCAAAAAGCGGTCGCTTTCCCGATACACCTATGATCTGACCGATAAAAATCGAAGATTCGGACAGATTATCGATAAAAAAGCCACCTTGCGAAAAATTGTGGAAACCAACATCATATTAGGGAATCTGCGTGATATGAGGCATATCGATCCCACCGGTTTTCTGATTTCGCCCAGCGACAGAATCTATCGAATTTTATCACGGGAAAAAGATTACGACTCCCAGGCGGTGGTTTTTTTCCTGAGGGATTACTCCGGCTCCATGCTCGGGAAGCCGACCGAGTTGATTGTGTCTCAACATGTCCTGATTTACACCTGGCTTTTATACCAGTATGCCATGCAGGTCGAATCCCGTTTTATCCTCCACGACACCGAAGCCAAAGAAGTCGATGACTTTTACACCTATTACAATTCCAAAGTCGCCGGCGGAACCCGGGTGGCTTCTGCATTTCGTCTGGTCAACGACATCGTGGAAAAAGAGAATCTGGCGGCAGACTATAATATTTACATTTTTCACGGCACCGATGGCGACGATTGGGACAGGGAAGGCCAGGAATCGATCCCGGAGCTTAAAAAGATGCTGACCTATGCCAATCGTGTCGGCGTTACCATTGCCGAACACCCCGGCAGCGCCGGCAACGAGACCGAGGTGGAACAATATTTGAAAAAATCGAGGCTGCTGAATGAAAAGCCGGATTTGTTCCGTCTCGATGTCATGCAGGAGGATGCTGACGAAACCCGTATCATCGAAGGGATTAAGGCACTCATTTCATAATGGAACTCATCGATCAACATACCAAAAAAATAATGGAAGGCTGCAAGGACAGGGCACGGGCGGCCGGTCTTTGTTTTGAAGATGAAACCCTGGAGTATATCGTCACCAACCGGGATCTTCTGGAACTCACCCCAAAAGTAATGATCCCGACCCTTTACGATTACTGGGTCCATGACGTTGAAATTCTCAAAGAGAAAGGCAGATATGAGCTCTATCCCGGCAACCCCTATGAAACCGTTATCAATACCCGTCCGGCCATTTCATTTTATAACGATAACAACCCGGATTGGCTGAATGTCATGATTTTTTATCATGTTCTCGCCCATATCGATTTTTTTCAAAATAATCATTTCTTTAGACATACCTGGGACGATGATTTTGCAGGGCAGGCGCTTTCGGATAAGCGGTTCATTGCAAAGCTCAGGTCTGAAAAGGGGAGATGGGTTGATTATGTCATAGAATTCACACGCGGTATCGACAATCTGGTCGGATATCACGGAGATCTTTCCCGTTTGAACCGTCCCGTTCAAAAAGACGGGTCCAAACGACTCGACTACTACTTCGATGTTTTTCTGCAGTCCGTCAAAAACGTAAAAATTCATGAATACATGAAAGAAATCAAACGATTTAATGAATGTATCGCCATGTACGGCGAGTTCGGAGAAAAGATGTTCTTTTCAAACATTGTGAAAAAATATCCCGAATTTGAAGCGTTCTTTGATAGGCATATTAAAGAAAACAACAACGGCAATGGCGATCTTATTCAATTTTTAATCAAAAACTCGGATGTCCTGAGAAAGGATGACAATCGATGGATGACGTCCGTGATGCACGTTGTCCGAAAGACGTCCCTGTTTTTTCAGCCGCAGATCCGAACAAAGATTATGAACGAAGGATGGGCCAGCTACTGGCACGAAACCCTTTTTTTAAAAGATGACCGTATCAACGGTCATGAAGTCGATTTTGCCCGGATCAATGCCGGCGTTACCGCTTTGCCCCGCGTGGGTCTTAATCCCTATGCCCTGGGGATGCGACTGTTTCAGAACATCGAGAATATGGGCAATAAAGGGAAGTACGACTGGGAATTTCGGAAAATCGAAGATGTCGATATAAGAAAAAAATACAACCAAAACACCGGAAAAGGAAAGGAGCTGATTTTTAAGGTTCGAAATGATTTTGGTGACTTCATGTTTATCAATACCTTTGTCGATCAGGATTTTGTTTCCGGCAATAAGCTGTTTGT
>Ga0307440_1000304_pt1 | contig 23910 bp, 19 predicted proteins | sample SalMarWE160410MG_FD_202150 | JGI IMG/M metagenome (GOLD analysis project Ga0307440, IMG submission 202150) | Salt marsh sediment microbial communities from the Plum Island Ecosystem LTER, Massachusetts, United States - WE1604-10 | ecosystem: Environmental > Aquatic > Marine > Intertidal zone >...
TACGTACACGTCGGCAAGGACAGGCGCCCCGCTCCCATTCCGCAGGGTAACGAGGCCTGACTCAGACGGTGGCGAGCGCCTCGTAGAGCGTACGCACCGGCTTCAGGTCCAAACCTTGGATTTTGCGGCCACGCGGCAGGTTGGCATTGGGCACGATGGCCTGCTTGAAGCCTTGCTTGGCCGCTTCCGCCAAACGCTCCTCGCCGCCGTATACGGGCCGCACTTCTCCCCCTAACCCGATCTCGCCAAAAACGACGAGATCCTCGGGTAGCGGCCTGTCGGCGAGGCTCGACGCCAGCGCGAGGGCCAAGGCTAGGTCGAGACCGGTTTCGGCCACTTTCAGGCCGCCGACCACATTGATGAATACATCGTGCCCGTACAATGCCCTGCCACCATGCCGGTGCAGGACGGCCAGCAGCATGCCCAGGCGGTTGGGATCGCAGCCTACCGCCACCCGCCGCGGGTTGGACAACGGGCTTTCGTCCACCAGGGCCTGGACTTCGATCAGCAAGGGGCGCGTGCCCTCGCGGAGCACGGATACAACGCTGCCGGCGCTGGGCTGGGTATCGCGGGCCAGGAAAATCGCCGACGGGTTGCGTACTTCCTTGAGCCCGTGCTCGGTCATGGCGAATACGCCGAGTTCGTTGGCCGCGCCAAAACGATTCTTGACGGCGCGGATGGCCCGATAGCGGCTGCCGGCGTCGTTCTCGAAATACAGCACGGTGTCGACCATGTGTTCCAGCACGCGCGGGCCCGCAATAGCCCCCTGCTTTGTCACATGCCCTACCAGCAGCACCGTGGTGCCAATCTGCTTGGCGTGGCGCACCAGCAGCGCCGTGCTTTCACGCAATTGCGACACCGAGCCAGGCGCCGAAGACAACGATTCAGTGTAGATCGTCTGAATGGAGTCGAGCACCAGCACAGCGGGACGGTCTCGTGCCACCAGCTCGAGCACCGCCTCGACGCGGGTCTCTGCAGCCAGGTTGATGTGGCTGTTTTCCAGCCCCAGCCGCTCGGCACGCAGCGCCACCTGGGTCAAGGATTCTTCGCCGGTGACGTAAAGAACGGTCTGCTGTTCGGCCAGTGCTGCCATGACCTGCAGTAGCAGGGTCGATTTACCGATTCCGGGATCGCCACCGATGAGCGATACCGAGCCCGCTACCAGTCCGCCGCCGAGCACCCGGTCGAATTCATCCAGTCCCGTGGCCGTCCTTGCCGTCTCGCCTTCGGCGCGAACTTCGTCGAGCCGAGCCGTGCTGACGTCGCCGGCGTAGCCGGTCTTGGGTGTTGCCCTGGCACCCGGGCGCGCCACCACCGGCCGGGTTTCCGTCAAGGTGTTCCAGGCGCCGCAATCGGCGCACTGGCCACTCCAGCGCGGCGCCTGCGCGCCGCAGGCTTCACAGACATAGTAAGTCCGCTGCTTCGCCATTCAGGCGGATGCCTCGGCAGAGTGTGGCATTTCCAGTTCGATGCTGCGGCGGGGCACGCGCCGAGAGACCCGGCACACTAGTTCGTAGGGGCTGGTGCCCACGGCGCGAGCGACCTGTTCCACCGGTAATTCCGGCCCCCAGAGCACGACTTCGTCGCCTACTTTGGCCTCCGGCAGTTGGGTCAGGTCGACGCCCAGCATGTCCATGGAGATGCGGCCAGCCAGAGGTAGTTGCCGGCCACGGATAACCACATGGCCCACGCCTTGCTCCCGCCAGGGATAGCCGTCTCCGTAGCCGATGCTCACAATGCCGATGCGGCAATCTTTCTCGGCTTTCCACGTCGCGCCGTAGCCGACCCGCTCTCCCGCCGCCACGTCCTGAATGGCCATGAGCTTGGCACTCAGGGTCATGGCAGGACGCAGCCCAAGCTCACTGCCATGACTATCCGGCAGCGGCGAAACGCCGTAAAGCATGAGGCCGGGACGTATCCAGTCGCCATGAGTCGACGAATGCAGGAGCACGCCTGCACTGTTGGCACAGCTTACCGGGCTTCCAGGATAGGCCGAGCGGACCGTTTCCAGAACTTGCAGCTGCTCTTGCGTGTCCTCGCGTTCAGGCTCGTCGGCGCAGGCCAGATGCGTCATGATTCCGGGCTGCTCAATGCCCAGTGCCGCAATACGCTTATGAACATCAAGGGCCATCTCTGCCGCAAAACCCAGACGGTGCATCCCGGTGTCGAACTTTATCCAGACCCTCTCGATGCCCTCCACGCCCTCTTTCTCCAGCAGCCGCAACTGCCAGGGAGCGTGGATCACGAGTTCGAAATGCTGTTGGCGAGCCTGCGAGAGCTCTGCACCGCTGAACACCCCTTCCAGTATGAGCACACGGCGCTCCGGCATGATCTCGCGGACTTCCAGGGCTTCATCGAGGCAGGCCACGGCCAGGGCGTCCGCAGCGTCGAACGCGTGGCCCAGGTTGGTCAAGCCATGACCGTAGGCATCGGCCTTGACCACCGCATAGACCCGGCTTCCAGCCGCCTGGCGCCTTGCGAGCTCCAGGTTATGGGCCAAGGCTGCCTGGTCGATCGTCGCAGTGACACGAGTCAATCGAAGCTCTCCGGCAGCGCGGCCTCCGGAATGTAGTTCTCGAAGCGCGTGTAACGCTCGCGGAAAGCGGCCCTGAGAGTGCCCGTAGGGCCATTTCTCTGCTTGGTAATGATAATTTCGGCCAGGCCCTTGTCGGGGCTGTTTTCGTTGTAGTACTCGTCGCGGTACAGCATAACGATCACGTCGGCATCCTGTTCGATACTGCCCGATTCACGCAGGTCACTCATGACGGGACGCTTGTTGGGGCGCTGCTCGACGCTACGGTTGAGCTGGGAGAGCGCCACTATGGGCACACTCAATTCCTTGGCGAGTCCCTTGAGTGCGCGCGAAATCTCGGAAATTTCGGTCGCGCGATTTTCACGCGTGCCCGGCACCTGCATGAGCTGCAGATAATCGATGACGATCAATGACAGGTTCGGTTGTTCCCGCTTCAGGCGGCGTGCGCGGGTACGCAGTTCCGTGGGTGACAGTCCCGGAGAATCATCGACATACAGTGGCGCGCCGTCCATCAGCTCGATCACGGAGGTGACACGCGGCCATTCGTCTTCTTCGAGGTGGCCGGTTCTAAGTCGGCCCTGGTCGATGCGCCCGAGCGAAGACAGCATACGCATGGTGAGCTGTACCGCCGGCATTTCCATGCTGAAGATCGCAGTGGCGAGCTTTTCGCCGACCGCGACATGCTCGGCGATATTCATGGCCAGCGCCGTCTTGCCCATCGATGGACGGCCCGCGATGATGACTAGATCCCCCGGCTGCAGTCCCGCCGTACGCTCATCGAAATCCTGGAGCCCCGTGGGCACGCCGGTGATGTGGCTCTTGGAGTGCTGGAGCTGGTCGAGGCGATCAACTGCTTCGCGAAGCAAGGAACGGATCGGCTTGAAGCCCTGCCCTCGGCGATTGCCCCGCTCGGCGATCGCGAATACGCGTCGTTCCGCCTCGTCGATGATCTCCACCAGGCTGCGCCCTTCCGTAGTGAAGGCAGCGCCGGCGATATCACCGCCTGCACGAACCAGGGCACGCAGCATTGCCCGCTCCGCCACGATATCGCCATAGGCCTTGACGTTCGCAGCCGAGGGAATGTCCTGGGACAGGCTGATCAGATAGGCCAGCCCCCCCGCCTCTTCCAACTCGTCGCGTGCCTTCAGCCAGTCACCGACCGTGACCACGTCGAAGGGGGCCGCACGGTCGGCGTGATCGGCTATTGCGGCGAAGATGTGTTGATGGTCACGGCGATAGAAATCGGCGGCCTCGAGACGGTCGCCGATTTCTTCCCACTTGGAATTGTCGAGCATCAAGCCGCCCAGCACGGCACGCTCCGCCTCAACCGAGTGAGGCGGCACCTTCAGCCGTGCAACGGCCGGATCAGTCCCCTCGGCCGGATTGGCCACGGGACCGGAGGTCCTTATTCCTCGGCAACGACCGCGATCGTTACGGTCGTGTCGACATCGGAATGCAGGTGGATGCCGATTTCGAACTCGCCGAGCTCATGAATCGGTCCCGTATCGGGCATACGGACCTCGCGCCGTTCGACTTCGATACCCGCGGCTTTGAGGGCATCGACCACATCGGTGGTACCTACCGAACCAAAGAGCTTGCCTTCTTCGCCGGCACGGGCACGAACTTCAAAGCGCTTGCCCTCGAGTTCGGCCTTGCGGGCTTCGGCCTTTTTAAGCTCCTCGCCAAACTGAGCCTCGAGTTCGGTACGGCGCTTTTCGAATTCGGCCAGATTCTCGGCCGTCGCGGGCACCGCCTTGCCCTGAGGGATCAGGAAATTGCGCCCATACCCGGATCGCACCTTGACCTTGTCACCGAGGCCGCCAAGGTTTTCGACCTTATCCAGCAGTATCACTTCCACGTCTTCGACTCCTTTGCTTGCTCAGGCTTTCGGCGGGCTTTTCAGCCGCCGAAAGTCAAACCAATTGTCCACCAACCCGGCGCCGGATACCAGCCCCAGTAACCAGAGGGGCAGCAACGCCAGGCCAATATAAAAAAGCACCAGCCCCCAGCGCGGCCAATTGCGCATGAAACGCAGCGCGTGGATGACCGCCAGTCCCTGAAACAGGAACATCCCCAGGGCCACGATTGCCACGTTATCGAGCACCGGCCCGGCGATCAACAGCCGCGCCACGAATATCAGCGATCCGGCGACACTGACCATCAGCCCCAGGCTGAACCGCCGAAACTCGTCGCCAAATGCCCCGGGGCGCGTCAATCGCGCCTGGAAATAGCGTGCCAACAACAGCATCGCACTCACGCTAACCATGGCACTTGCTGCTGACATGCCCGGCATTAGCAAAGCCATTGCCTCCAATCGCGTCTTCCAGACTGCAGGCTCTTGAGCCTCGGGCAGCTGTTTGAACAGGGCGAGAAGCTGGGCCAACAACTCGCGCCAGAATCCCATCGGATCCGCTATCAGCACCAGTTGGGCTACCACGGCCAGGCAAGCCAGGAGGCCTGCCACCAGGACCGCCAATGGCAGGGAACGCCCCATCCTCAAAACGCCGGCAACCAGAAACATCGGCAACCAGATGCTCATAACCGGCCCGGATAGCGGATCCCAGATCATCTGCCAGGGGCCTTGTCCCGTAGCCCAACCTATCAGTCCCACTCCAACGACAGCGATAAGCAGTACCGCAAGAGACTTGGCATAGCCACGCTGGAGCACGATCAAAGCCAGCAACGCACCGCTTAACAGGCCGAACAGGGGAATTAGTCCCACGCCCAGCAGCACTAATGCGCTGACTGGAACATTCCTTGTCAGTCCCTCGACCAGACGGTCGACTGGACTGACAGTGCCCGAGTTCACATCAACCTTTTAGTGGCGATCCGTGTACGGCAGCAGCGCCAGATAGCGGGCGCGCTTGACCGCCAGCGCCAACTGGCGCTGATAGTAAGAGCGGGTTCCGGTGATGCGGCTGGGTACAATCTTGCCCGTCTCGGTAATGTACTGGCGCAGGGTCGCGAGATCCTTGTAATCGATTTCCTCGACGTCCTCGGCGGTAAAGCGGCAAAATTTCCTGCCCTTTCTGAAATGTGCCATGGCTTAGTACTCCTCGTTCTCGTCGTTGTCATCGTCATCGTCGGAATCGTCATCGGAGTCGTAATTGTCTTCGTCTCCGTTGTCCTGGTAATCAGACTCGTCCGATTCCGCAGCTTCGCGCTCAGCCCGCTGTTCGGCGGCCCGCTGTTCGGCAGCAGCACGGGCCTGCTTTTCGGCGTCCTCGCGTTCGCGCTCCTTGACCAGGGGCGAATCTTCCGTGTAGGCCTTATCGCGCTTGATGACCATGTGCCGCAGGACGGCATCATTAAACTTGAACGCATCCAGCAATTCGCTCAGAGTGTCTTGTCCGCACTCCACGTTCATGAGCACGTAATGCGCTTTGTGCAGCTTCTGGATGGGATAAGCGAGCTGGCGGCGGCCCCAGTCCTCAAGGCGATGGACCTTGCCATCTGCAGCCTCGATGAGGCTCTTGTAGCGGCCCATGGTTCCGGGAACCTGCTCGCTCTGGTCCGGATGGACCATAAACACGATTTCATAGTGACGCATATCTACTCCTTATGGGTTCCAGCCTCCCGTGGCGTCTCGGTGAGGCAAGGAGAACAAAATCAAGCCGCGAATTATCCAGCAATTTTCTGCTAAAAGCAAGTCTCCCGCCTTCTGACAAAGCCTAAAAAGCCCACGAAATTCCTCGGAATTCCGCAACCGCCTGGCAGTGGGCCTGGCCTGAATGACGGCTGTATATCAGCAAGCCAGATGATTCGGGTCGTATTCGGTAATATGAAGGCATGTTCTGGAGATCCGGCCCGCAGCATGGTTTTGCAAAAAAAGGTACACTTTGAGTGCTGGGTAGGACCTGCACTTGATAACAACACGGCTGTCAAATGACCGGAGGAGACCCAAAAGACAGATGATCGCCTCAGGCATACATAATTCGGGAATCCTGCGTGAGTGAAGAACGCAAAGTAGACGTTTCCGATTTGAAGCCAGGCATGTATGTATCCCGGCTGGATCGGCCGTGGCTCGAGTCCCCTTTCCCTTTCCAGGGATTCGTGCTGGAAAACTGGGAACAGGTGAACGAAGTCCGCAAGGCGTGTGACCACGTATACATCGAGGAAGGCGAAGCCGGTGGCGCTGATCCCCGTCGGAAACCGAGCTTGGCGACTCCGCTGCCGACAACGCGAGAGCAAGACAAATCCCGTATCCGGCAAGGTTCCCGCTATCAACAGCATGCAGCCAATGAGCCTCCCTCGGCCTGGAGTCAAAGCCTGGGCCTGAAGACCGGAGAGTTGCCGGAACGGCCACCGGTCAAACGCCCCCTGCAGGAGGAACTCCGCGCTGCGCGTCCATTGATCAAGCAAACCCATGAACTCGTCCGCAAGCAGATACTCGATGCCCGCAATGGCCGCAGCCTAGATATGCCCGCTACCCGCGAGAGTGTGGCACGGATTACCGACAGCATCATCCGCAACCCGGATGCCCTTGTCTGCCTATCGGCGCTGAAAAAACGCGACGAATATACCTATCTCCATTCTCTCTCGGTCTGCATACTGAGCATTTCGTTCGGCCGGTATCTGGACTTGCCCGAGAAAACTCTGCTGGAGCTTGGATTCGGCGCCTTCCTGCACGACATCGGCAAAATGCAGATCCCGGACAGCGTGCTCAACAAGCCCGGGCGACTGGATCCTGATGAAATGGAAATCATGCGCAAGCATCCCGAGTTCGGGATCGAAATCGTCGACGGATCCGAACGTATCCCGGACAGCAGCCGTAACGTGATTTACTCTCATCACGAGCGTCTTGACGGCAGCGGCTACATCGAAGGGGTGAGCGGCCCCGAGATTAACCCGCTGACCCATATTGTGTCCGTATGCGACACCTACGATGCAATCATCAGCCATCGACCCTACAAGTACGCCAATTCACCGCTGGACGCGACAGCCGAGCTGTACCGGACACGGGGACGTTTCTTCGATGCCGACCTGGTCTATAAATTCATTGGCTTCATCGGCGTCTATCCGGTTGGAAGCCTGGTCGAACTCAACACTCATGAAGTCGGTGTGGTTATTGAAAACACCAGTGATCGCCTGCGACCCAAACTGCTCATTCTGCTCGACAGCGCCCATGAACGCCTGGACCAACCCTTCCCTCTCGATCTCGTGCGCACGCGCCAGACCAGCGCCGGGCGCCGCCTGGATATCACCCGTTCGCTGGAGACCGGCGCCTATGGCCTGGATCCTTTCGAACTGATGCGCTACATCGAAGAAACCTGAGAATGACAAAGCCCCTTGTATTTGGATTCAGGCACCAAAGCCTGAAGTCGACATGGACAGAATCGCCGGGAATGTGATTTCGTTGCGTCAGATTGATGATAGTGGACTTCAACTTACACTGTCTCCCGGTTGCTGATCGGAGAGAACACGATAAAGGTTGGCCATCCCTACCGGAACCACCGACGCCCATTCAAGAATCTGCCTGGATAATAAGCCGGTGTGAGCAGGCCCGACGCCGGCAAGCGCGCTCTGTTTGACGGCATGAGGCCGCCTCTCGAAGCTCCCGGGGTACCAAGTTGGTACAGCCCTACTGTGTTCACAGGCTCCACGATTCCCGGGTCAGGCGTTCCCCACCACTACCCGGATCCGGACGGATGGGAGCCAGGGCCGGGGCCTTCGAACGCTGTGACGTCCGCAGATCCACAAACGCGGTTACGCCCGCCGCGCTTGGCCCGATACAAGGCCGCATCTGCACACGCGAGCAGTCGTTCCGGTGTGCGACTGGCCTGGCCCAGCGCGGCGACGCCAATGCTCATCGTGATCTTCCAGTCGCATGAGGCCGGCTGCCAGCTCTCGTTCTGAATCAGTGCGCGAAGCTTCTCGCATACGGACAGGGCGCCGTCATGCTCTGTCTCCGGGAACACGAGCACGAATTCCTCGCCGCCATAACGCGCCACAAAATCTGTAGTCCTCACACGCTCACGAAGAACGTTTGCAATCGCTTTGAGCACGTGGTCCCCCACGGAGTGACCGAGCGCATCGTTCACACGCTTGAAATGGTCCAGATCACACATCGCGATGGCAAGCGGGTGACCGAACCGCTCGGCGCGTTGCAGTTCGCGGCGAAGAATCTCGTCGAGCGAGCGCCGGTTGCCCACACCGGTCAGGGGATCTCGGCGGTTTTCCAGTTCCAGTCGGTGCAGCAACGCATCCTTTTCGCGCATGGCGTCACGGAGCGAGGCAGTCTGCGACGCCACTCGCTCCCTCAAAGTCTGCCGTTCTTTACGCAACTCGGCGAAGAGCCGCGTGTTCACCACGGCTACCGCAACCTGCGCGGCAAAGTTCTGCAACAAATGGAGCGCCTGGTTGTTGAATACATCGGCATCGTAGGCCTGGACACTGATCACACCGACGGTATGGTCCTCGAAGTTGATCGGTATCGCCAATACCGAGACTGGAATACGGCCTACAACAACCATCCGGCGAATCGCCGGGTGATCGTCCCGACGGATATTGCCTATCAAGACGGGCTTCTGGTGCTCGATCGTCCAGGCCAGGAGGCCTTCACCCGGTCTGCGCCGAACCGGGGGATGCCGGATGCCCTCGTCATGATGCAAGCGGATGTCGAGTTCGTGGGCTTGCTCGTCATAAATCGACAGCAGAAATACGTCAAAGTCGATGAGCCCGCGTACCTCGCGGAAGATTGTCTCAATAATCTCGTCGAGATTGGCCGTGGCGCTCACCGCCTGGTTGATGCGATTGACCGCAGCGGCTTCCTGCGCGTGCCGGCGCTCCCGTTGGGCGATATGCACGACACGGCGGAACAGGATGGCGACACTGACGATGAATGCCGCATAGAGCAGGAAACTCTCCAGCGGAAGCCGCGTAAAGATCACCGCGCCAACCACACCGGTGAGCCCAATTGCGGCCTCGATCAGGACACCTCGGACATAAACCCAACGGCGGTGCGCGGCGCGCTGCAGTGAACGCCAGTCCAGCCCCGGGACCAATACTTCGTTGATCAACTGCAGCACCACAATCATGACCACGGTTCGGCCCAGGTCCGCCAGTGTCAGGTGGCGGAGCGGAACCGTTCCACCAAGGACGCGATAGACGGCTCCTGCTCCAAGTACGGCCAACACGAACATGCTTGCGCTGGCCACCCCTCGCCGAAGGCGTGCGACCGGCGACGGGGTGCGTGGATCCGCGACCAGCGTCCATGTGAGCACGGCCGTGCCCGCCATCCACGCGGCCGGTCCGGGACCGAAGACAAGCAGCGCGGCTACAATTGGGAAGCGGTCGAACGAACTGTACGTGGTCGCTGCGTTGCCGAACGACGTTGTGGGCACGGAGAACAGCATCAGAAGGATCTGGAACGCCGCGAACAGAGGCAACCAGAGGGCGAGTTGCCGCGTGAGCGTGAAATCGGAACCCATGATCCAGAGTGCAACAGCGGCACCGCCGCAATACAAGATGGCCAACAACCAGGGCATCAGAGCATTGGCCCTCGGAACCACGATCCTTCGTGAGCGACGGGCTGCGGTATTCATCGCACAACCCTGCATTGTTTCAACTGAGCGGACCACAATTGCGCAATCAGACTCTCGATACATGCCATCGTACGGATGACCGTATCCCCGACCGAATGCCCAAACTGATCGTTGATTTCCTTGAGACCGTCAAGGTCGACAAGCGCAAGCGCGATCTGTGTACCGTCCCGCGCGGCCCGGGCGATAGCCGTCTTGAGGCGATCCATAAACAACATGCGATTCGGCAAACCGGTCAAGGCGTCGATGAAGGCCTCGTGTTCGAGTGCTAATCGTTGTCGATAACTGTGCACGCCGTGACCAAGGTTAGCCGCAATCCGCTCCGCAAGATGCCGCATCTCCGGGGTGAAACAATCGGCCTGGCGCGCGCTCAGGATGAGTACCCCTGCCAGATCACCTCCGACCGCGATCGGTACACCCAGTTGCGCTCGCGAACCTGCCCGATGGAGCAGCAGTAGAGCTGAGCGGTCCGACTCCAGAATCGCCTTTTCATCCCACAGCACACTGCGGCCCGTGCGCAGGACCTGACCTGTAAGCCCCTGCCCTTCCGACACAGTGTTGTTTATGGAAAATCGAAGACTGCCAAGACTCTTTCCGCAGCCTTCTTCCACAAGGTTCGGTGACCGTGCCACCAGCAAGTAATCGTCGGAACCGGGTGCCTGGCTAAGCACCGCCGCGCTGAGCCCTGGGGAAAGCTTGGTGATCAGCCGGCAAGCTTGGTTAAAAAGAACCTGCGGTTCACAGTCGCGGATCACCAAGTCATTGAGGTCTGCGAGCGTGTCGTAATACGACCTCATTCACCCACCACTGGTTTAGGAGCTCTATATGGCAACTCGAGCAGATTCTCCCTCGAACCCTTGGATTGGGAGACAAACAGGCTCACCGACTTCAAGTTTATTGCCTCCCAACGCATCCCCGACCAGAATCGCAAGCCCACCATGTCCCCAAGATTCACGTTGGCGTTGGCATGCGCTCGCGATGCGATCTTGAACTCTTCACGCCAGACATCAGGTTGGATGCGAGCAATGCCGCGACGCACTACAGACCCAGGCAGCACGCAAGTACCGCGTGCGCTTTGTCCACTATCACGTCTTGAAAATTTGCGATCCTTCGATGGAACCACCAAATTTGTCACCGTCTGCACTACGTAACCTGTAGGCGTAAAGCAATCGCAGATTACGGGCGCATTATTGCGGCCCGAATCCACACTCAACACGAATGACGGCAAAATTTAGTGTTTGTCCGAGGGGCAAAACTCCGAGTGGATTTTCGGCAATCCCGCTACCGTGGGCACGATCGTGCCGTTAGGCCGGAAATTTTGCGTCCCTGCCTTTCGGCAGGTTTGCCTTTTCGTGCAGCTCGCATAGTAGCTATACTCCGCATAACAAGTCAACACGTTAATTTAGTGCTATAGGCACCGTACGTTAAACATACGTTTGAAGGCTGCTCGAAGCGCTTGCTATTAATCCACTCGGCACCGATGAGCCCTGGTATCGGACTAAAGAGAAAATACTTCAGCGAGAACAAACCGACAGGTCCGGCACCGGAGAAAAATGGGGATGACATCAACTAACGAGCCTTTGAAGCCGTTTTTGGAGCACCCATGCTGATTTATGGCCTTTTGCCCGAAGGCTTGGTATAACGCCGGCTTTTGCCTGCCTGCTGCTTATATTGAATGCGTACACGAAAAAGGCTCCGCGACGGGAGCCTGCATCCAGGGTCAGTTAACACAAATTCGCGTTAATAGACCCAAGGTCATGAATTTTATGGTGGGCCGTGTAGGAATCGAACCTACAACCTTGGGATTAAGAGTCCCCTGCTCTGCCAATTGAGCTAACGGCCCAGCCGGTTTTTTCGGGCGATGCCAGGCACCGCACCAGAGAATGGTGGGGTGGACGATGGGATTCGAACCCACGACCACCGAGGCCACAACCCGGGGCTCTACCTACTGAGCTACGTCCACCATCGTCGTTCCCGCGCCCGGGGGCGCAGGCCGCGTAGTATACCGGATTCGGGGCCGTCAGTGACAGTGCTTCGCGCCCCGGCCCGGCAAATTGGCGCGCCCGGCAGGAATCGAACCTGCAACCTGCGGCTTAGAAGGCCGCTGCTCTATCCGGTTGAGCTACGGGCGCATTGAACATGACTGCCGGCGCGTGTCCGGCTACATCCAACGGCGTTGATTTTAGCGGATGGATGGCTTCAATATCAGGATACGGTTTCCTCGACACCCGGACCATAAGCCAATTCACGGATTTTGTTGATCTCGTCCCGGATCGCGGCGGCCTGCTCGAATTCCAGGTTGCGCGCATGCTCGTACATCTGCTTCTCCAGCGCCGCCAGCTTCCGCTCGCGTTCGCGCCCGGACATCCGTTGGTACTGAGCCCGCTCCTCGGCAACCTTCGATAGCGCGCTGCTCTTGGTGCCGTGCTCACCATAGGCGCCTTCCATGACATCGCGTACCGCCTTGCGAATACCTTGCGGCGTAATACCGTGCTCTTCATTGTAGGCCTGCTGCTTTTTGCGCCGCCGTTCCGTCTCATCCAGGGCACGTTGCATAGAACCCGTGACCCGGTCCGCATAGAGAATGGCCCGGCCATTGAGGTTGCGCGCCGCCCTGCCGATGGTCTGGATCAACGCCCCCTCCGAGCGCAGGAAGCCTTCCTTGTCGGCATCAAGAATCGCGACCAGCGACACTTCGGGGATGTCCAGTCCCTCGCGCAGCAGATTGATGCCCACCAGGGCATCGAACTCGCCGAGGCGCAGTGCCCGGATCAGCTGGGAGCGTTCCACGGTATCGATATCCGAATGCAGGTAGCGGGCCCGGGCACCGTGCTCGTTCAGGTATTCGGTCAGATCCTCCGCCATGCGCTTGGTCAGAGTCGTGATCAGGACGCGTTCGGAGCGTTCGGCACGGATTCGGACTTCCGAGAGCAAATCCTCGACCTGGTGGGTGGCGGGCCGGATTTCCATCTCGGGATCCACCAGTCCGGTTGGGCGCACGATCTGCTCCACGGTCTGGTCGGTGTGCTCACGTTCGTACTTTCCCGGCGTTGCCGAGACATAAATGGTCTGCGGCGACAGTTTTTCGAATTCCTCGAAATTGAGCGGCCGGTTATCGAGCGCCGACGGCAAACGGAACCCGTAGCGCACCAGCGTCTCCTTGCGCGAGCGGTCGCCGCGGTACATGCCGTTGAGCTGCGGCACGGTGACATGGCTCTCGTCAATCACCAGTAACGCATCATCGGGCAGGTAGTCGAACAGGCACGGCGGCGGCTCGCCCGGCCTGCGTCCCGACAGGTGGCGCGAGTAGTTCTCGATGCCGGTGCAATAGCCCAACTCCAGGATCATTTCGATGTCGAAGCGGGTGCGCTGCTCCAGGCGCTGGGCCTCGACCAGCTTGCCCGCTTCACGCATCTCGGGCAGGCGCTGGGCCAGCTCGGCCCGGATCTTGTCGACCGCCTGCATCAGAGTCTCATGCGGGGTGACGTAGTGCGTGCGCGGATAGATCGTGAGCCTGGGCACCCGCCGCAGCAACTCGCCGGTCAGCGGGTCGAAGTAGCCCAGGGACTCGATCTCGTCGTCGAACAGCTCGATGCGCACCGCGTCGCGCTCGCTTTCGGCCGGGAACACGTCGATGACCTCGCCCCGCACCCGGTAGGTACCGGCACGGAAATCGGTCTCATTACGCTGGTACTGGAGTTCGGTCAGGCGGCGCAGAATCTCGCGCTGATCGATGCGCTCTCCCCGATCGAGATGCAGCACCATCTTGAGGTATAGCGAGGGATCGCCAAGGCCATAGATGGCCGAAACCGTGGCCACCACGATCGCGTCACGCTGCTCGATGATCGCCTTGGTGGCCGAGAGGCGCATCTGCTCGATGTGGTCGTTGATCGAGGCGTCTTTCTCGATGTAGGTATCCGACGCCGGGACATAGGCCTCAGGCTGGTAATAGTCGTAGTAGGAAACAAAGTACTCGACGGCATTGTCCGGGAAAAACTCGCGCAGCTCACCATAGAGCTGTGCAGCCAGGGTCTTGTTCGGCGCGAGCACCATGGCCGGCCGCTGAAGGTCCGCAATGACGTTGGCAATCGTGAATGTCTTGCCCGAACCCGTCACTCCGAGCAGGATCTGCCGCGACAGCCCATCGCGCAGGCCACGGTTCAGCGCCTCGATAGCCTCGGGCTGGTCGCCGGCGGGCTGAAATTCGGATTCCAGGCGAAAAAGGCCGTCGGTAGTACTGGATTTCGACATAACCGGGCCATTATAGATGCCAAAGCGTTCCGGTTCGTTACAATAAGTGGCCTTCCGAACCCTAATCAGGAGCCTTTGTGAGGCACGCCTCTCGACGCATCTCCCAACTCCCCGCCTCCCCGACCCTCGCCATCAGCGCCAAGGCCAAATCGCTGGCCGCCGCCGGCCGCGATGTGCTGAACCTCTCCGCCGGAGAGCCGGATTTCAATACACCGGAATTCATTCGCCGCGCCGCCTGCGAGGCGCTGGATCGCGGCGAGACACGTTACACGCCCGCGGACGGCACGGCCGAGCTCAAGCAGGCCATCGTCGACAAATTCAAGCGCGAGAATGGCCTCGACTATGGCAGTGACCAGGTCATCGCGACGACGGGGGCCAAACAAGCGCTGTTCAACGCCGCACTGGCCGCGCTCGATCCCGGCGACGAAGTACTCATTCCCGCGCCGTACTGGGTGTCTTACCCTGCGCAGGCGCAGCTGGCCGACGCCAAGCCGGTATTCATCCCCTGTCCCGCCGAACAGGGCTTCAAGCTCACGCCTGAGGCACTGGAGCAAGCGATTACACCAAAATCTCGCATGCTCATTCTCAACAGCCCGGGCAACCCCTCGGGCGCGGTTTATTCGCACGAAGAACTGCAGGCGCTTGGCGCCGTGCTCGAAAAGCACGAAGACATCCTGATCGTCAGCGATGACATCTACGAGCACCTGATCTACAACGCGGACAGACCGTTCGTAAACATCGCCATGGCCGCGCCGGCCCTGAGCGAACGAACCCTGGTGGTCAACGGTGTCTCCAAGGCCTACGCGATGACGGGTTGGCGGCTCGGTTATGCCGCAGGGCCTGCCTGGCTCGTGGGCGCCATGAAGAAACTGCAGTCGCAAAGCACGTCCAATCCCGCAACCGCCTCGCAAGCCGGCGCTGTCGCCGCACTGACGGGCGATCAGAATTGCGTTGCGGAGATGCGTGCCGCTTTCAAGGACCGGCGCGACCGTTTCGTGGCTGGGATCAATCAGATCCAGGGCTTGAGCTGTACGCCGCCCGATGGGGCCTTTTACGCCTTCGTCGATTGCCGTGAAGCGATCAAGGCCAGGGGGCTGGATGACGACCTCGGCTTTGCCAAGTGGTTGCTTGAAGAACCGGAACTTGCAGCCGTACCGGGTTCCGCTTTCGGGCTCGACGGCTTCATGCGCTTTTCCTATGCCTGCGACCAGGCCACTCTGGATACCGCCGTCGAGCGGCTCAAGCAGGCACTTGGCTGACCATGAACACAAGCCATCCCGGCCCTGAACTCGACGAGGTGCTGCTACGCCTCGTCGAGACCCGGGAAATTCGTGACCAGACGGGGCTGCTACAAGGCTTGCGCCGGCAGGGTATTTCCATCAGCCAACCGACGCTCTCCCGGCATTTACGCCGGCTCAATATCATCAAGCAACGTGGACGCTACATTGTCGGACCGGACAATCCATTTCGTTCCCCGCCCTGCGCCATCCTGTCTTCGCCGCCGAACCTGCTGGTGCTAAAGACACTGCCCGCCCGGGCACAATTGCTGGCAGCCATGATCGACCAAATGCAACTCGAGGAAATCGCAGGCACCATGGCCGGCGACGACACGGTCATGGTCGCCATCAAGGATGGCGTCACCCTGGAAGCTGCCCAAGCGAGCCTGCAGGCCCTCCTTCAAGCCGGCACCAATAAGAGCTAGCCCGGGGGAATCACATTGCAATTCCCCCGGGCTACGCACGTCTTATTGATTCACGGAAATAGTAATCGGTTGGGCCGTGGGCATATTCTGCTGCTGGGTTTGTGAAAGTGCGTTTTCGGCATAAGTCACTGTGCCATCCGCGCCCAGAAAATCCGAAAATGTATAAGTATAGACATTCACATAGGGCCGTAAGGCCTGCACATAGACATTCCAGTAAGCCGGGGTCGCAGGCACTCCGGGGACGCAGGTGGGATTCTTGTAGGCCAAGCCATTGGCAATGTCGGCTCGTGCATTATCCGCGGTGAGGATCGTCCCAGGAACCGGTGCCCCCGATTGGCAAACCGGTAACAGGCCCGCTGCCTGGTAGGAGGCAATGGCGCGGCCAATCAGGGATCGATAGGTGCCGTTAGGACCCCATAAACTCCCGTTGTAAGGGAAATTAGACGTGGTTATGGTCGCGGGCGACGTGGAAGTTGAGCCTGATGATGGCAGCAACGGATGACAATTAGTTGCACCGGCAGCGTTCGCAAAATCGCATTTATTAAATCTTTCAAACACGAGGTTGTTCGAGCTGTCGCGACAAGGATCGGTACCCGACGCGCCGCATTTCGCACCACCGAATCCTGTGCCCTGCACTGCATAGGCGTATTGGGGGCAATTCGTACTCGTATCCGCATTGAACACCAGCATGCCGGCATTGGGACTGGTGCTGGAAGGGGGCACCACTTGCCCAATCAACACACAATTATCAACTTCCAGATCTGTTTTGCTATATGAGCTTTTTCCTGTACCGCTAGCGAACACACGAATGTCGTGTGGCTGAGTGGTACCTGATTGCCAGAAAGTCCACAGGTCATTGACGTAATTATCATAATAAGTCGATGCCATGGGATCGATATTGGAGTCACCCCACACTTGAGCCGGCGACAAAATCTCGAAGATGCTCCCGTTTTGCTTCTGGATGTAACTCTTCTCGTACACCTGTGAAGGGCCGACGTAACTTGAATAGGTCCATGGGGCGCCAGCTGCATTGAAAGCATTATTCATGTTCTGGAAGACTGTGCTCAATGGGAGGTTCGTTATCGAACCATTGGTCCACATCAACGATACCGGTGTCACTTCGGAAGCTCCGGAGCTGTAGCTATCCGGGATGGGGCCCGAGTTCCCCATGACGTTAAAACTGCTCAGGATCGAAACATCGTTCACATATGTCTGATCGACCGTCAAGTACTCGCAATTAATCGCCGAGGAGGTGCAGGTTCCCTGACTTTTCTGGTAGGTCATTTCGATATTCAGGAAAGGATATGTCACCGTTTGTCCACCTGATGACAGTGGGACAGCCCCTGTAGCCGAAGGAACCTTGGATGTCTGGAAACCATCGGCTGCCCGCGTTATGTAGATAACCCCGGAAGCGCCATAAGGCATGTATATGAGGCCGCCGGTGTCAGGCAGTTTGATTTCATCTTCCTTGAATGAGCCGTTAGAGGAATCCGAACTCGTGGTCCCCACATAATCATTATTGCTGTTGAGGGCAAAAGTAACCATGTTTCCGCCATATACAGCGGCCAGGGTAATTCCATTTCCATTGGAACCCCCTCCTCCCTGGGTATCGACATGAACAGCCACATGATCAGCGACATAGGGAACAAAATCCACCAGAACATCGTGCTGGATATACGTTTTGCTGCTTGTGCCACTGCCGCCCAGAACACTGATGGACACCGGATAAACACCGGTATTGGCACTGGCCAATGTGCCCTCTACAGCAAACAATCCCCCATTTGACACGGTACATGAAGTGGTGCCCAAAGAAGGGTAGTCGGCTTTTGCACTAATAATCACATCACAGCCATATTTGACGGTGCCGAGTGCAGACGCGCTGACGGATGTGACGGTTAATGAGCCGCCCGATGTGTTCTTGAACAGGAACACGGGAATATAGGTAGAGGTTGGTCCCGAGGAACCCGACTGATTGGCATAAAGCGTCTTTGAAAAATTCTGAGTACGTTCATAAGTCAGATCGTTTGTCGGAGTCTGTGACTGGACGGATAGCGTGAGGACTTCCGGGGACAGTGAGGACGAACCCAGTTCCGCTCCCATCGCAATGTTATAAGGGCCATTGGCGGCATTGCTCGCGACCGTCAACGGCACCTTGCAGGACGTGCTTGTGCTGCTGATATTACAGACGCCGCTGTTGCCGACCTGCCAACCACTGGGCGCCGTAACCGTGTACTGCCCGGTCCCGGCCGGCGTCGTTGTTGTGCTGAAAGCCACGTCGACAGTCTGGCCGGGCGCAGCCGCGGTAATAACGGTGCCTGAGGCACTGGTCAGTTGAACATCTACACGCCCACCGTTGACGACGTTGATCGATACGGGCGAGGAAAGATTCGGCGTGCCATTGACGTCGACCTGGAGCTGATGGACATTGCTGCTGCCCAGATTGGCCTGGGGCGCCTGGCAGGAAAAGTCCGTCGAATAGACTGCGTTGATCGTAAGCGTTTTCGGCTGGCCGCAGTCGATTTGCGGCGTAACCGTACCAGTATCGACAACCTGCACGTTAGCAGTGCTCGCGGCCGGTTTCGAGGCGGTCAATGAGACGCTGACCTTAAACGTCGAATTGGCATAGGCCGTGCCGGGGACATTTGCGCTGGCCGTAATTGTCGAAGATTTGGGTCTCAAGCTGCCTGATCCGCCGCAGGCGGACAACAGCAGGAAACACGAAGACAGCACCGAAACAGCCAGAAGCGGCCTTGCACACTTGTTCATACCGGGGGCCCCATTACGAAGTAATTAATATGATTTTGAGTATACCCCCCAAAGGCATTCGTTAGTCAAGTTTTTTCGCCCTACCGGAATCCCTACTATTGATCGTTCTACTTGAGGGTAAAGAAGGTCCGCGCCGCTTCCGAGGTGTGTTCGGCAAGATCAACAAGGCTCTCACCTCTCGCCCGGGCAACCACGGAGGCAACGTGCGGCAGCCACATCGGTTCATTACGGCGGGTTTTCGGACGCGGCTGCAAATCGCGCGGCAACAGGTAGGGCGCATCAGTTTCGAGCATTAGCAACCCCCGGGGAATGCGAGGCACAATATCCAGGAGATGATGGCCGCGGCGTTCATCACAAATCCAGCCGGTTATGCCGATATGAAAGCCCCGTTCAAGGTAATGATCAAGCTCCTCGGCCCCACCGGTAAAGCAATGTACGACTGTAGCCGGCAGCTTCCCATCGAATTCATCCAGGATGGCAATGAAATCATCATGGGCATCACGTTGGTGCAGGAACAGGGGCAACCCATGCCGGATGGCGAGCTCGATCTGAACGGAGAAGGCCCGTCGCTGAGCGTCACGCGGAGAAAAATCGCGGAAATAATCCAATCCGCATTCACCCCCGGCAACGACGCCGGGCTGGCCCAGCAGGCGATCCAGATCGGCCTCCGTTTGCGCATCGAAATCCCCGGCGTGGTGCGGGTGGACCCCGGCCGTCGCGCTCAATATGCCCGGCCAGCGCGCCGCCAAATCTATGGCGGCGCGACTGTGTTCGATATCAGCACCGGTGACCACCATGCGATTAACGCCCGCCTCGCGCGCTCGCGCGATGACCTCGGAACGGTCCGCGTCGAAGCTGTCGTGGGTAAGATTGGCACCAATATCAATCAGATTCATTCCTGCTCCCGATGTAGTCCGTCTCTGCTAAGCTTGCTGTAAGCATTCCGAGGTAAGTGACTCGATGAACGAGCCAGACTGGACGACACATATCACCGCCGGTGCCGCGTGGCGGCGTTTCGGCATCATGGTCATCTTTGTCCCGATCCTCGCTTGTGTGGGCTTCTTTATCGCCTTCACTGCTCTTTTCCAGTTCTTCAATGTACTCGCCCAGGGGGAACCCAATCCTCATCTGGGTCGTAACGGGCGTGATCTGGGGCGTTATGCCTCTGACATCATCGATTTTCTCACTTACAACAGTGAAAAACGTCCCTTCCCGTTTGCCGAAGACGAAGACGGGGAAAAGGTCAAAACACCTGCCTCCGAAGGGACATCGCCCAAGAAGGCGACTCCACGGAAAAAAACGACAACCCGGAAAAAGACCGGCACGACACGCAAGAAAACGACCCGCAAAAGCACCGCTAGCCGTAAAAAAACCACTACGCAGCAAACAAGCGAGTCACACACATCGGAGCCGGCTCCAGCGCAACCCGACGCCGGCAAGGCTTCCGAGTCCGAGTAGACCCGCCTCTCAACTGACAAACAGGTCTGGCGCCAGTTCGGCGCCCGGCTTCACGGCGTAGCCGGAAAAATCATTTATTCCAGCTTCGCTGAGCGCTTCCTCGTCGATGAAATGCCGGCCGGTGCATTCGCGGCTGGGCCGCACGAGAATGGCGTGGGCCGCGTCGGCAACGATTTCGGGCTTGCGGCATTGTTCCGGCTTGACCACACCGCCGAGCATGGCCAGCGCCGCCGTCGCTATTACCGTCCTCGGCCACAGCGTATTCACGGCAATCCCGATATCGGCGAATTCCGCCGCCATGCCCAAAGCACACATACTCATTCCGTACTTGCTGATCGTGTAGGCGGTGTGGTTACGAAACCAGCGCGGATCGAGATCCGGCGGCGGAGACATGTTCAGGATATGAGGGTTATCCGATTGTTTGAGCCAGGGCAGGCAAGCCTGGGAGCAAATAAAGGTGCCCCGTACATTGACGCCGAGCATCAGATCCAGGCGCTTAACCGGCGTATCGGCCGTCCCGGCCAACCAGATTGCACTTGCATTGTTGACCAGGATGTCGATTCCGCCGAAGTGCGCTGCGGTTTTCTCGGCCGCCTCTGCAACCGCCTCTTCGTCGCGGATGTCCACTTTCAGGGGAAGCGCCTTGCCTCCGGCCTTTTCCACCGCTTCGGCCACGGTGTGTATCGTTCCGGGCAGTTTCGGGTTGGGCCGGTCGGTCTTGGCCGCGATCGCGATATTGGCGCCATCGCGTGCGGCCCGTAATGCAATGGCCTCGCCGATGCCGCGGCTCGCGCCGGTGATGAATAACGTCTTGCCCTTGAGGTCGGCCATGATTTGCTCTCGCCGGTGTAAAGTCACAGTATAAGTAAGTGCCGTCATCGAGTTTGAATCGGGCTATGCCTTACACCACTCTGGTCAGTGCCGAAACCCTGAACGCACACTTGGGCAAAGCCGGATGGAAGATTTTCGACTGCCGTTGTTCGGCCAGCGACCCTTCCGCCGGCGAAGAGCGCTACCTGGCAGGCCATCTGCCCAGTGCGCGCCACGCGGATCTGGATCGTGTACTGGCCGCACCGCCGGACGCCAGCAGCGGCCGCCACCCGCTGCCCGACCGTCAGTCACTCGCAACCTGGCTGGGCGCCGAAGGCGTGGGCAACGACACCCAGGTCGTGACCTATGACGATGCGGGGGGCGCCTTTGCCGCCCGGCTCTGGTGGCTCATGCGCTGGCTGGGTCACGAAGCCGTGGCCGTCCTGGATGGCGGACTGCAGGCTTGGCAGGCCTTGGGCGGCTCACTTGAAACAGGCGAGACACGCGCCCCTGATCCTGCGCAGTTTGAAGCCGGGCCATCCCTGGTCGCACCTGTGGACATCGAGGACGTTGCCGCTATCGTGCAGGCGCATCGACCGGGACGTTTGATCGATGCCCGGAGTCCAGGCCGCTACCGTGGGGAAAACGAGCCGCTGGACCCCGTGGCCGGGCATATCCCCGGCGCAGAGAATTACCCTTTCTCAGAGAATCTCGATCCTCAGCACCTTTTCCTTCCTCCGGAAAAACTACGCGAGCGATTTCGGGCACTGAGCATGAATCCCGGTGAAATAGTGCATTATTGCGGCTCCGGCGTAACCGCCTGTCATAACGTCCTGGCGATGGAACATGCCGGCCTGCACGGATCGCGCCTGTACCCGGGCTCCTGGAGCGAATGGATCCGCGATCCATCGCGGCCCGTAGCGAAGCCCTGAGAATGCCCCGGCATAGCCCGGGTTCGCGGCTTGCCGGCGGCTGCTAAAATACGCGATCTGCCAACCGGGAGTAAGCAACGTGGATTTCGCGTTGACCGAAGAACAAGTCATGATCAGCGACCTGGCGAAGAAATTCGCTCATGAGGTCATTGCCCCGAATGCCGCCGAATTCGATGCCTCGGCGGAATTCCCCAAGGACATCGTCGAACAGGCTCGGGAACTGGGCCTGATGAACGTCAGTGTCCCCGACGAATTCGGGGGGACAGGCGGCTCGGTCCTCGATCTCATTCTCGTTGCGGAGCAGCTTGGCTGGGGCTGCAGCGGCATCGGCCTGGCGATCCTGCTCAACAATCTCGCCGCAGACCCCATCAACATCGCCGCGAACGAAGAACAGCGCAAGAAGTACTTCGGCTTGCTCTCGGAGAGCTTCGGGGCCTACGCCCTGACCGAACCCTCGGCCGGTTCCGATGTCAGCGGGATAAAGACCCGGGCCGAGCGCAAGGGCAAAGACTGGGTCATCAACGGCCAGAAGATCTGGATCAGCAACGCCAGCGTGGCAAGTTTCTTTGTCGTCTTCGCCAAGACCGCCCCCGACAAGGGCACCTACGGGATTACAGCCTTTCTGGTGGATCGCGATATCAAGGGCGTCTCAGTCGGCAAACCGCTGCCCAAGATGGGCCAGAAGGCCTCCCCGGCCTGTGAGATTTTCTTCGAGGACGTCGTGGTCTCCGACGCTCAGCGCCTGGGCAATGAAAACGAGGGATTCAAGATTGCCATGCGTGTCTTCGACCGCTCACGGCCGATGGTCGGCGCCATGGCCACAGGGTTGGCCCAGCGCGCGCTCGATGAATCTCTCCGCTACGCCACGGAGCGGCAGGCCTTCGGCAAGCCCGTGATCGAGCAACAGGCCGTCGGCTTCAAGATCGCCAACATGGGCATGCGCACCCAGGCGGCCCGCCTGCTTGCCAGACAAGCAGCCTGGACCAAGGATCGCGGCGAAAACAATACGCTGCTCGCTTCCTATGCCAAGGCCTACGGGTCGGATACCGGCATGTGGGCCGCTACCGAAGCTACCCAAATCCTGGGTGGCTATGGATACAGCAAGGAATATCCCACCGAAAAACTGATGCGAGACGCCAAAGTCATGCAGATCTACGAAGGCACTAATGAAATCCAGCGCCTCGTCATGCAACGCCAGTTGGCCAAGACTCTGGGCAACGGCTGAGATCATGACTACCTATCAAAATGTGACAGAAACTGACAAATTCCGCCCGATAATTTGACAAAATTGTCAGTATCGGGCGGGTCAGAACATGCTGACAGCATGTTCTTGCTCGTGGCGGCACAGCTTTAAATCGTCGAATAAAGCCTCTAATCCGTTGTCTCTTAATTATATTTTGAATATACCCGCCTAACGTCTCAAATAATTTGGCATGATTTTTGCTGCCTTTATTATCGAAAAGCCAAGCCCCCCTAGAGAGACCGTCAGGATGGCATCGATTCAAAAAGGATTCACGCTCGTTGAGCTAATGATCGTAGTGGCAATTATTGCCATCCTGGCGGCAATCGCTATTCCGTTATTCGTAAATTACACCAGCGCCGCAGAAGGGGCGGAAGCCTACGTCCTGGCCGATGGTGTCAAAAGCACGATCGTCGCCCATTACAACAATGACGGCAAGTGGCCGAATAGCAATACTGCTGCAGGGGTGGCATCGTCCAGCAGTATTTCCGGGCGCTACGTCAAATCAGTCACGATCACGTCTAATGCGCAAGGAAGCCTGGTTACCGTGTTATTCAAGAGTCAAGGGGTTGCCAAACCACTACAAAATAAAAAACTGTATCTGTCAGCGGAAGGTACTATAGGGAGTGTGAAGTGGGCATGCCAGGTCGAGAGCACCGATATGTACAAATATGTAC
>Ga0307440_1000305_pt1 | contig 23897 bp, 22 predicted proteins | sample SalMarWE160410MG_FD_202150 | JGI IMG/M metagenome (GOLD analysis project Ga0307440, IMG submission 202150) | Salt marsh sediment microbial communities from the Plum Island Ecosystem LTER, Massachusetts, United States - WE1604-10 | ecosystem: Environmental > Aquatic > Marine > Intertidal zone >...
GGTCGGGCAGGAGGCCCCGGTCGCCAGTGATGACGAGGTGCTGGCCTATTACGAGGCGAACCGGGCGCGCTTCGCCTATCCCGAGACGCGCGAGGCGCGGCACATCCTGGTGACGGTCAACGACGCGTACCCGGAGAACAGCCGCGTGGCGGCGCTGGACCGCATCGGGCGAATCCGCAGGGAGCTCGGCGAGGATTCGTCGCAATGGGCGGCGCGTTTCGGGGAGCAGGCGGCGCGGTGCTCCGAATGCCCGACGGCGATGGAGGAGGGCAGGCTGGGACGCGCGCGCCCGGGCCAGCTCTATCCCGAGCTGGATGCGGCGCTGTTCGCCATGGGCGAGGGCGAGATCGCCGGTCCGGTCGAGACGGAGGTCGGCTTCCACATCCTGTACTGCGAGAGGATCCACGCGGCCGGTGAGCTGTCCTTCGAAGCGGCCGCGCCGAAGATCCGTGAACGGCTGCAGCAGGCCCAGGCCCGCCGCCGGCAACGGGCATGGCTGGCCGGAATCTGCAGCGGCAAGCCGGAGTGATGCCGGAGGAGGCGCCGCTGCGCATCGCCGTGGCCAGCCGCGACGGGCGGAAGGTGGCCGGGCATATCGGCAAATGCGCCGACTGGATCATCTTCGAGGCGTCCATGGGCGAGGGCGGGGCCGTGGTGCGGGAGGTCGAGCGCATGACCCTGCCGAAAGCGATGGTGTTCCATTATTACACGGACCAGGCACCTCATCCGCTGGCCGCATGCCGCGTGGTGATCGGCGCCAGTGCCGGCGACAGCTTTGTGGCCAAGATGCAGCGCCGTGGTTTTACCATCGCTCTGACCGCCGAACCGGATCCCGCCACCGCCGTGGCCGCTTATCTCCGGCAGGCCCTGCTGCCCCCCAGGGCCCGACCCATCGGCAGCCTGATCTGCAAGATCCACGACGCGCTTTCCTAGGGTGGCAGGGTCAGCGTGACCATCCCCGCCCGGCTGTAAAAAAAGGCGACCCATCGGCCGCCTTTTTTCATAGAGCGATAGAAATGCAGATGTGCTTACCCTTTGTAGGTATCTCTTGCTGCGCATTTTCCAAAGTAGATAAACGGCACAGCGAGCGCACAAAAGAAAACGGCTGATGCAATATATTCCATGAGGGACCCTCCCATTGGTCGGTATTAATGGGGAGCAAACATAGACTGATAAGGATTATCATTACACCGTAGGAGATTTAGGTATTTTGAAAAAAACCTTAACTTCCATAGGTTTAATGAACCAACCCAGCCGCCCTTTACGGTTGAAGCCGGCCACTGGTGATGGTCCGAAAGCGGGCGGCGGTCTGGTGACTCGAGTACCCGCTTCCGGCTACTTTCGGTCATTCAGAATGAAGTATTGTGTCACCGAAATTGCGAGCGTTGGACTACATGCAGAAGCTGGCCATGGTCTGAAAACGCAAAAAGGCCCGCGATCGCTCGCAGGCCTTTGTCGATGTGGTGGCCAGGGACGGAGTCGAACCGCCGACACGAGGATTTTCAGTCCTCTGCTCTACCAACTGAGCTACCTGGCCATGGATGGTCAACCGCGGGGGCGATTTATACTGGCTAAGCCTGCCTGCTGCAAGCCGTAATCACGCGATATCACAAAAAGAAGCCCGGCGCTCGGCCGGGCTTCCACGATCCCGTTGGAGATCAGAATTGCACACGGTAATGGGGGTCATGCCAGCATTTCGGCAATGCCTCGCCCGAGGGGAACACGAACGTCGCCTTGTCCACCTGGACGGGGTCCCCGACCTCCTCGCCGGCCTGATAGCGTACCATCAGTTGCTGCTCGTGCGGATCCACCAGCTTCGCGATATCCACGACTTCCGCAAGATCGCCCGTCGACTTGTCTTTCAGGAACATGGCACTCCCCTTTCCATGTGTACGTGCATCTATTCCCAGTCAAGCACAGGCCGTCGGTGCTGTCCAGGCGGCGCCTACTGGGCTCCAGCCGTTGCGGCATCGGCTGCCGGGGCAGCGGCGGAGTCTGCCGACGGGGCCGCCGGCGGGGCGATCAGTACGATGTCGATGCGCCGGTTTTTCGCACGTCCTTCCGGCGTATCGTTGACGGCGATCGGCTTGTCCTTGCCGTAGCCGATGGCGGTGAACTTGTGGGTGTTGGCGTTCTCCATGCGTCCGATCAGGTATTGCTCGACGGCCTCGGCCCGGCGCGCGGACAGGGCCTTGTTGTAGTCGTTGGCGCCGATGGAGTCGGTATGGCCCTCGACGCGCACGGCCCGGTCCGGGAACAGGTCGATCGATTTCAGCACGTTGTCCAGGATCGGATATGAATTCGGCGGAATGGCGGCGCTGCCGCTGCGGAAGTTCAGGCCGTTCAGGCGCAGGATCACATCCGCATCCGGCGTCAGCAGGATCTCCACCTTGGTCGGGTCGAACAGCTTGGTCAGGCGCTTGATCTTGGCCTCGGCCTCGCGCTTGAGCTCGAGCTTGCGGCGGACCTGGGCCAGGTCGGTCAACTCGCCCTGGGATTGGGCCAGCTTCTGGCTCAGGTCCTTCAGCTGTGCATCCGCATCGGCGATGCGGCCCTCGTAGTTGTTCTTCATGTCCTGAACCGCCTGCTTGAGCAGGGCCACCTGCTGTTCCGGCGTCTGCGAGCGCGACAGCTGGATGCCGAGGGCATCGCCCAGCATGCGCATGCGCGCGTCCTCGGTGTCCATCCAGGTCTCCAGGTCGGCCGGTTTGCTCTCGAATTTCTTGCCGAGCTCGGAGATGCGCATCGAGCGCACGGCCTCCTCCTGGCCGTGCTGGGAGATGGCATAGGCCTGGGTCTGGGCATTCGGATCGTTGTGAATCAGGGCATCGAGCTGCTTCTCGGACTGGATGGCGTTGTCCAGCGCCTTCGGAGAGAATTTGCGGGCATCCACCCGGCGGGCGCCGGCGATGGCCTTGGCGATCGGCTTGGCGAACTGGTTGCGCGCCGCCACGACCTGGGCCGCGTGCACGGTGTTCATGGCGATCTTGGCATCGCGGTCGGCCTTCTTCATGTCGCCGTCCTCGACGGCGGCGACCACGTGGGAGAAGTCATCTTCAGCCCGCTGCAGCAGGTCCTGGCGCATGTTCTGGGTGCCGGCCAGCTCCATGCGGTCGCGTGCTTCCACCAGGTTGGAGAAGCGCGTGGTGACCAGCTGGGCGGTTTCGGATGCCTTCTTGGCCTCGGCGGCCGCCGTGTCCAGGTCGGTGGCGACCTCGGCCGGATCGCCCTGGGAGGCGGAAAGGGCCTTGGCCTTGTCCAGGGCGCTGCGCGCCTTGGCGTAATGGCCGGGTGAGAACTCGGCGGCCCTGAGCTGCTGGGCGTCGCTGATCAGGGTCTGGGCATCCTCCAGCGTCGTGGCGTTGGCCAGGGATGCCATGCCGGCAAGGATGAAGCCGGCCAGGGCCGTGAGCAGGATTCGTTTCATGTCGCGTACCTCGCGTGAAAATTCGAACAAGGACTATCAGGACGGGCGGATTCCCGCAATATGAGGTGAATCACACTTGCCCGGCAAGCGGTGGCTCCCGTGTTTCCCCGGGCAATGAGGACACGAACACGGTTCGCCGGTAGTAGGCGAGCTCGGCGATGGACTCGCGGATGTCGTCCAGGGCCAGGTGCGCGGAGCGCTTGGCCGGCGGGTTGATGCCGGCATACCAGCGCCGGACCAGTTCCTTGACGGTGCTGACATCGATGTTGCGGTAGTGCATGTAGGCCTCCAGGCGCGGCATGTGCCGCACCAGGAAACGCCGGTCCTGATGGATCGAGTTGCCGCACAGCGGAGAGCTGCGCTCGGGCACATGCCGGCGCACGAAGTCCAGGGCCATGGCCTCGGCGTCGGCCATGTCGATGGTGGACTGGCGCACGCGTGCGGTCAGGCCCGAGGCGCCGTGGTGCTCCTTGCACCAGTCGTTCATCGACTCTAGGACCGCATCGTCGTGATGGATGGCGATCGACGGCCCCTCGGCCACGATGTTCAGATCGGCATCGGTGATCAGGATGGCCATCTCGAGGATGGTGTCGGCGTCCGGGTCCAGGCCGGTCATCTCCAGGTCCATCCACACCAGGTGTTCGGGATTCGGTGTCGCCGGCGTCTTCATGCGAGCAATCTAGAGCGTGTGCAGGCCGATGGCACGCGCCAGCGCAGCCAGCCCGGCCTCCGCGCCGGAGAAGCCGATGGCCTGGACCTCCCAGGCCCGCCGCACCGCATAGTGCCGGCGCTGCTCCCGGAAGGCCGCGGCAAGGCCTGCATCGTCGCAGGCCAGTGCGGCTTTCAGCGCCGCATGATCCCGTTCGATCGGATACAGCGCCGATACGGCCTGGTGCAGGTCCTGCCAGGCATCGCCGGAGCAGTGGACATCGTGGCGGGCCGGTTCCGGCTCGGGCAATTCGGCGGCCATGTCCCAGGAAGGCGCACAACCCAGGAAGGTGCACAGGGCCTCGTAGACGTAACGGGTGTTGGCGGCCTTGCCGTCCAGCGAGTGGCCGGCGATATGCGGGGTGGCGATGGCCATGCCGGGGTGGGCCAGCAGCCGCCGCGAGATGGCCGGTTCGCCTTCCCAGCAGTCGAGCACGGCGAAGCGCGCGGCATCGGCGTCGAGCCAGTCGCCCAGGGCCTCGCCCGCGATGACGCCGCCGCGGGCGGTGTTGATGATGCCGCGGCCGCGGAAGGCGCCCAGGGCCCGGGCATCGAGCAGGTGGCGGGTGGGATCGGGCGGCGTGGTGGTCAGCGGCGTGTGCAGGGTCAGCAGGTCGCATTCGGCCAGCAGCGTCTCCAGCGCCGAGAAGCCCGCGTGCCCCTGGCGCGCGCGCGGCGGGTCGTTGCGCAGTACGGTGATGCCCAGTGCCTCGGCCACGTCGGCGATGCGGCCGCCGATGCGGCCGACGCCGATGACGCCGAGGCGCGTGTTCGGGAGGTCGACCAGACCGCGTGCATGCAATGCCAGCAGGGCCGCAATCCAGTATTCCACCACCGAACCGGTCGAGCTGCCGGCGGCCGAGGCGAAGGCGATGCCCTGGCGGGACAGCCAGCCCTGGTCGACGTGGTCGTCCCCGACGGTGGCGGTGCCGACGAAGCGCACCGGCGTGCCGGCGAGCAGGCCGGCATCGACGCGGGTCGAGGAGCGCACGACGAGGATATCGGCCTGCTGCAGCCGCTCGCGGGTGATGGCATGGTGTTCGGCGACGGTCAGCTCGGTGGTGAAGCCGTCGAAGTGGCGGAAGGCATTCTCGACCCCCCAGACGTGGGCATCGGCGACGATGCGCAGGCGGGGCAGCGCCATTACGGGCGGCGGATGCGGTCGAGCAGGGTGGTGCTGGAATAGCCTTCCAGGAACGGGATGACGACGACCTCGCCGCCCCAGCCGCGCACCTCGGTGGCGCCGACGATGTCCTCCGGGCGGTAGTCGCCGCCCTTGACCAGGATGTCCGGCCGCAGCGCGCGGATCAGCGCCAGCGGGGTGTCCTCGCTGAAGGGCACGACCATGTCGACCGCCTTCAGCGCCTCCAGCATCACGGCCCGGTCGGCCAGCGGATTGACCGGCCGCGCCGCGCCCTTGAGGCGACGGATCGAGTCATCGTCGTTGAGGCCGATGACCAGGCGGTCTCCGAGCGTGCGTGCCTCGGACAGGTAGGCGACATGGCCGGGGTGCAGCAGGTCGAAACAGCCGTTGGTGAACACGATGCGCAGCCCCGAAGTCTTCCAGTCGTCGATGCGGGCGCGGGCGCGGGCCCAGGTTTCCATGCCGGCGCCGTTATTCGGAACGCATCAGGTCGACCACGTCCGTGACGCCGTCCACGGCGCGGGTCAGCATGACGGCCCGCTGCCGTTGCTTGGGCTGCTTGACGATGCCCTGCAGATACACCCGGCCGTCGACGGTTTCGACGTGGATGCTGAGCCCGGACACGATCGGGTCCTCGATCAGCGTGGCCTTGACCTGGGCCGTGATCCAGGTGTCGGAGAACAGGTTGGAGGTCTTGGGCCTGCCGATCATGATCTGCGAGTCCACCGACGTGACGCCGGCGAAGCTGCGGCAGATGGCGACGGCACGGTCGATCTGGTTCTGGGTCGGCAGGTAGCCGGTCAGGGTGGCCACACCGTCGATGACCTCGACGTTGATCCAGCGCGAGGGCATGTCCCGCTCGGCGATCAGGCGGGCCTCGATGCGCGCGGCCAGATCGACGTCGTCGAGATGCTCGCCGACCGGTCTCTCGTCTCCGGCGGCACTGGCCGCGGCCGCACCGCCGCCGACCAGGGCGGTGGCCACGCAGCCGTTCAGGGCCAGGATCGCAACCATCAGGGCGAAGAGTCGGAACCGCATGCTCACCTCCATGTGCGACTGAGTAAGTAGGCCATCAGCAGGCAGATCACGGCAAGGGCGATAAAGATCGGGATGTTCGATTTCTCTTTCCGCTTGTTCCAGTCCTCATGCTCTGGCCCTGGAGGGGGGCGGTCAAGCAATGTCGCCTTCCAGGAGTTCCAGTACCGAGGCGAACAGCATCGGCACGATGATCTCGTCCGGCCCGGTGAAGCGGTAGCCATGACCGCCGGGATGCGACAGGCGATCGGCCAGGTGAGCGGCGTGGGCACTGCCGTTCTGGTCGATGACGGCGACGCTCAGTTTGTCGATCGTGTGGCCGAGGTTGCGCGCGGCATCGACGGCGTGCTGCAACACGTGGGGCAGGATGATGTCGGAGGCGATGTTGATGATCACGCCGCCGCTGGCCTCGGCCAGCATCGATGCCAGCAGCCGGAAGTCCGTCATGCCGGCGGCCCCCAGCGACTCCCCGTGCGCCGTCGGGTGCAGGTTGAAGGCATCGGCGCCGATGGACGGGTGTACGGTGACCGGGACATCGTGGCGGGCGGCGGTGGCCAGCAGCGAATGGTCCAGGTGCTGGGCCTCCTCGGCATCCAGCAGCTTGCTGCCGACGCTGCGGCCGATGCCCCAGCCCTCGCCGGCACCGAAGCCGATGGCCTCGTTGATCAGGCTGCCGGTTTCCTTGCTGATGCGCAGCACGCCGTCGTCCGAGTCCTTCGGCCGCAGGCACACCGTATGGCCGCTCAGCGCGATCTCGACGTCCTGCAGCAGCGCCGCACCCGTCAGGGCCAGGCCGCTGATGATGCGCAGTTCGATCAGGCGGTTCAGCAGCGGTGTCAGGCCGGCATCGACGACATGCCCGCCGCAGCCGACGATGACGGGCCGGTCCTGGCGCTTGGCCGACACGATGGCGTCCCGCAGGCTGAACAGGTCGCGCACGGCGCCGAGGTTCGGCAGCGAGCACAGGAAATCGCTGAAGCGGGCCCCCTGATGGTACGGCGCCCCGAAATCCCGTTCGTCGCTGTCGGACTTGCGCTTCGCCAGCGGCACGGTGCTCAGGTTGTCGAGGGAAAGGGGGGTGATGCTCATGGCTTGTCTCCATACAGGGTGTCGTCGATCAGGGTGCAGATCAGGTGCAGGCAGGTGATATGCATCTCCTGGATGCGCGGCGTCGACGCGTGGGGGATGTTCAGGTGCACGCCGATCTTGGCCATGCGTCCGAGCTCGCCGCCGTCACGTCCGGTCAGGCCGACGATGCCCATGCCCAGCGCCGCCGCCATCTCGGCCGCCGCCACCACGTTGCGCGAGTTGCCGCTGGTCGAGATCGCCAGCAGCACGTCGCCGGGCCGTCCCAGCGCCTGCACCTGGCGGGAGAAGATGTCCTCGAAGGCATAATCGTTGGCGATGCTGGTGATCACCGAGGCGTCGTGGGTCAGGGCCACGGCGGCCAGGCCCGGTCGGTCGCGCTCGAAGCGGTTGACCAGCTCGCCGGCGAAATGCTGGGCATCGGCCGCCGAGCCGCCGTTGCCGCAGGCGAGGATCTTGCCGCCGCGCTTCAGCGCCTCGCTCATGTGTTGTGCCGCCTGCATCAGCGGCTCGGCCAGGACCTCCCGGCACTGCTGCCTGAGGCGAATGCCTTCGTCCATGGCCTGAATGATCGTGTCGTGCATGCAATCCTCTACCTGAAAATGTCCGGCAAGTGCTCGATGCGGGTGAAGGACCAGCCCCCCAGGCCGAACGCTTGGGAGAGAATGATCAAATCAAACCGGCATTGCAATCCCGCCAGGTCCGGGTGACCGGCCAGCCAGGCCGCGGCCGCCGCCTGCAACCGCCTGCATTTGTCGGGGGTCACGGCCAGCAGTCCGCTTTCGCGCGAACGGTGGGTCTTGACCTCCACGAAGGCGAGCAGCTGGTCCTTGCGGGCCACGATGTCCAGCTCGCCGCTGGCGATCCGCACGTTGCGGGCCAGGATGGCGTAGCCGCGCCGGGCCAGGTAGCGCGCCGCCCGTTCCTCCCCGCGCCGGCCGCGAGCGGTGCTCATGCCGGATGGTCGGTCAGCAGCCGGTACACCCTGGCTTTGGACACGCCCAGCTCTTTCGCCACCGATTTGGCACGGGCACTCGGCGGCAGGGCCTGCATGTCGGCGGCACCCAGGCGGGCCAGGATGGCCCCGTCGTCGATGACGACGGCGGCCTCCGGCGCCGGGCCGACCATCAGCACGATCTCCCCGCGCGGCGGCTCGGCCTCGAAGCGGGCGACGAGCTCGGCCACCGTGCCGGAGACGAACTCCTCGAACATCTTGGTCAGCTCGCGCGCCACGCAGATCTCGTGATCCGGGTGCAGCGCCTGCTGCAGCTCGCGCAGGGTGTCCAGCAGCCGGTGCGGCGACTCGAGCAGGATATGGGTGTGATCCGCGGCGGCGAGCTGGCGCAGCAGCGCCTCCCGTTTGGACCCGGTGCGGGCCGGAAAGCCCAGGAAGGTGAAGCGGTCGGTGGGCAGGCCGGAGGCGGAAAGGGCGACGACGGGGCTGCACGGTCCGGGCACCGGGGTGACGCGGATGCCGGCGCGGCGCAGTCCACGTACGAGTTTGAAGCCGGGATCGCTGATCAGCGGGGTGCCGGCATCGGAGATCAGGGCGATGTCCTGGCCCTGCTGCAGGCGGGCGAGCAACTGGGCGGCCAGTTCCGCCTCGTTGTGCTCGTGGCAGGCGAACATCGGGGTGTCGATGCCGTAATGGGCGAGCAGGCGGGCGCTGGTGCGCGTGTCCTCGGCGGCGATGGCATCGACCGCCTTCAGCACCTCCACGGCCCGGAAGCTGATGTCGCCGAGGTTGCCGATGGGGGTGGCGACGACGAACAGTTGGCCGGTGCCGGTGTTGCGATTAGGCTGCGGGTCCATGTTCCAAGCACGTTATCCCGGCGCCCGGATCAGTGCAACGCTGCTGCTGGCAGCCGCCGCCTGTTCCCTGTTGCTGACGGCCTGCGGGCCGAAGAAACCGGTGGCGATCGGGCCGAAGCCGAGCGTGCAGCAACTGGCGCCGGCACCGCAAAGCTCGGCCGAGATCCAGGCCGTGATGCGTCAGGCCCGCATCGAGGGCGATGTCACCGGCGCCTTGCAGACCCTGGGGCAGATGGCGGCCACGTCGCCGGCGCCGCTCGCCGAGGAGGCGGCCTTCCGCCGGGTCGAACTGATGCTCGAGAACGACATGCCCGATGCCGATACGGCCGCGGCCCAGGTGATCTCGCAGTTCCCGAAGGGGGCGCTGGTGCCCTACACGCATGAGTGGCTGGCCGGGTGGCGGCTGCGCCAGACGGGCGATGTGGCCGGTGCCCTGGACGAGTTGGACCAGGTCCTGCGCAGCCCGCGCCTGACCCGCGAGCTGCTGGACGAATCGCTGGCCATGGGGGCGCCACTGGCACATCGCGCCCTCGAGGCGGATAGCGTCCGCTGGTTCTTCGCCGCCGCCTACGCCGATGCGTCCCGCCGCGACGACTGGCTGCGCGATGCCGCCGACCGTGCCTCCATGGATACCATCCAGCAACTGCGTACCGAAAAGCTGATCGACGCCAGCAATGCGGAGCCCTTCTACATGGCGGCGGCCCGCATCCGCCTGATGGCCGGCAAGATGGATGAGGTCGCAGCCATCGCGAAGCTGCTGGCGCAGGATGCACCGGGTTCGGCCGCCTATACCGAGGTGCAGGGCTGGGCCTCCGGGCAGACCCGTCCGGCGGTGATCGGCATCCTGCTGCCGTTGACCGGGCCGTACGCCCAGTATGGGGAGGACGCGCTGCGCGGCATCCGCCTGGCCTATGCCTCGCTCGAATACCGGCAGAACGTGACGCTGCGCATCGAGGACACGGCGTCCGATCCGCAGTCCTGCGTCCTGGCCTATCGGCGGCTGATTTCCGACGGTGCGGACATCATCATCGGGCCGCTGCTGACCAAGAACACCGCGGCCCTGCTGCCGGAGCTCACCGGGGCCGTGCCGGTGCTGTCCCTGAGCAGCCTGCCCGAGCATGTCAGCCTGGTGGGCAGGGGCCTGTACATCAACAGCCTCGCCCTGCGCATGCAGGCCCAGTTCCTGGCCGAGTACGCATTCGGCCAGGGGGCGTCGCGCATGGTCATCATCCAGGGCGACAGCCCGGACGACATCTCCGAGGCCGACAGCTTCGCCAGCACCTTCGAGGCCCAGGGCGGCACGATCGCGGATCGGGTGACGCTGCCGGCCGACGGCGTGGATTACCGCCGCCTGCTGTTCCAGATGCGCGAGGACACCGACGACGAGGAGCTGCTGGCCGAGCTCGACGAGGACATGGACCTGTTCACGCCCGAGCAGGATCTGGAGATCCGCATGCCGGTGAAGTTCGACGGCATCTACCTGGCCATGGACGGCAAGCATGTCGCCCTGCTGGCCGGCCAGCTGGCCTATGTCGACGTCAACGACGTACCCCTGTACGGCAGCAGCCGCTGGGGCGATGGCCATCTGCTGGACGACCGCGGCCGCTACCTTTCCGATTCGCGCTTCGTCGACATCCAGTTCCCGGACGGCGATACGCCGGCCATGCAGGATGCGAAGTCCGCCTACCGCGAGGCCTGGGGTACCGACAGGCCGGTGCCGCTGGTCGGCATCGCCTATGACACGCTGCGCATCGCCGCCGTGGTCAGCAGCCGCCTGGGCCTGAAGGGGCATGCCGCGGTGATGGGGCTGCAGAGCCCGGAAGGCTTCCCGGGCCTGACCGGCCACGTGCGCTTCGGTCCGGACGGCATCGGCCACAAGAGCCTCGACCTGTTCACGGTGCAGGGCGGCAAGGCCGTGCCGGCGAGTTAGGCCCTTAGGCCAGCCTATCGTCCGCCACGTGGTAGTGCGGATCCTCCGAGATATTGACCTCGACCAGATCGCCGGCACGCGCCAGCAGTCCCCGGCACTCGGCGGACAGGTGGCGCAGCTGCAGCCGCTTGCCGGCCTTGGTGTATTTGTCGGCCTCCGGGTCGAACAGCTCGCCGAAGCGGTGTACCGACGCGAAGAAGATCGGGCCGTGCACCTCGTAGACCTTGGCGCCGGTGTCGTTGATCGAGGTGACGATGCGGGAAATTGCCGAGGCCATCGGCCGAGGGTTGAAGATCCCCGTAAAATCGCTAACGGAGGAAGAGGCCCCGGCACATTTCGGGTGGCTAAGCATGTTTGCTGGCTACGATATGCCGGCATCGAGTCTTCTAACGAGGGAAAAGCTAGGCTGGCAACCGACGGGTCCAGGGTTGATTGCAGATCTCGACAATGCGGACTACGCAGGGATGACGAGATAAATGGCGCTTCTGAGCATAGGTGGTTTAGCAAACATCTAACGCGTTTATGTAGAGCGAGTCGCCACGCTCCGAGTTCTTCAACGGCGTAGAAGTGTATGCTACTTGTGTTATCTCCCCTAGTTCACACAAAGGAGGAACGTTATGTCAGATGAGACACGTATTGCACTGATTACCGGCGCCAACAAGGGGATCGGCTTTGAAACCGCCCGCCGACTAGGCGAAGCGGGCTTTTGCCTGCTGTTGGGCGCTCGCACGGTGGCGCTCGGCGAAGCGGCTGCGTCTGCGCTCGCGAAGGGGGGCATCGATGTTCGTTTCATACATCTCGACCTAAACGCGCCGGAGACCATGACTTCGGCGGCCTCTTACATCAAGGCGGAATTCGGGCGCTTGGATGTGCTGGTGAACAATGCCGGCATTACTGACCGAGCCGATGGCCCGCCCGGGCTCACTAGTCTTGATGCGGTTAGACGCATTTTCGAAACCAATGTTCTCGGATCACTAGCCGTGACCCAAACGATGCTTCCCTTGCTCCGTCAGTCCTCGTCTGCGCGCATTGTCAACGTTTCAAGCGGGCTAGGCTCTCTTTTTTTAAATGGGGATCCAGATTTCGAATTTTCGAATGTAAAACTGTTCGGATATTGCGCTTCAAAGGCTGCGTTGAATATGTTGACCGTCCAGTTGGCGGTAGAAATTGCTCAAGATGGCATCAAGGTCAATTCCGCCGATCCAGGGTTTACGGCGACAGATCTTAATAATCATCGTGGTTACCAAAGCGTTGAAGAGGGTGCCGAGATTGTGGTTCGCCTGGCTCTACTGCCCGATGATGGCCCAACAGGCGGCTTCTTCAGCACGGGCGGAGCTTGCCCTTGGTGAGTTCGCCCGCATGCGCGAACCTAAGAAAAATGAAAAATTCTCGAACGCCCGCTCATGGCCGGAAGCGGCCACTCGTGTCACCCGCTCCGCCGGCCCTATTCAGACCGTAACAGATGGTCGGTCGGGGCTGGGTTCGTCCCTCAGGCCAGGCGGTCGTCCGCCACGTGATAGTGCGGATCCTCCGAGATATTGACCTCGACCAGATTTCCCGCGCGCTCCAAGAGTTGAAGGCACTCCTGGCTGAGGTGGCGGAGGTGGAGCTGTTTGCCGGCCTTGGTGTATTTGTCGGCCAACGTGTCGATCGCCTCGATCGCCGAATGGTCGGCCACCCGCGAGTGCGCGAAGTCGACGATCACCCGTTCCGCCATGTCGGCCTCCGGGTCGAACAGCTCGCCGAAGCGGTGCACCGACGCGAAGAAGATCGGGCCGTGCACCTCGTAGACCTTGGCGCCGGTGTCGTTGATCGAGGTGACGACATAGACGTGGCGCGCCTGCTTCCAGGCGAAGACGAGGGCGGAGGCGATGACGCCGACGGTGACGGCCACGGCCAGGTCGGTGGCGACGGTGACGACGGCCACCAGGATGCCGACGAAGGCATCCTCGGCCGGGATGCGTCCGAGCAGCCGGAAGCTGCCCCATTCGAAGGTGCCGAGCACCACCATGAACATCACGCCGACCAGCGCCGCCACCGGGATCATCTCGATCAGCGGCGAGGCGAACAGGATGATGCCCAGCAGGAACAGGGCCGCAGCGATGCCGGAAAGGTTGCGCAGGCCGCCGGAATTGATGTTGATCATGCTCTGGCCGATCATGGCGCAGCCCCCCATGCCGCTGAAGAGGCCGGTGACCACATTGGCCACGCCCTGGCCGATGGAGACGCGGTTGCCGCGGCCGCGCGTATCGGTCATCTCGTCGATGACGGTCATGGTCAGCAGCGATTCGATCAGGCCGACGGCGGCCAGGATCAAGGCATAGGGGAAGATGATCCTCAGCGTTTCCAGGTTCAGCGGCACCTGTGGGATATGGAAGGGCGGCAGGCCGCCGCCGATGTGGCTGATGTCGCCGACCGTCTTCGTTTTCAGGCCGCCGACGATGACGATCAGCGATACGGTGACGATGGCGACGAGCCCCGCCGGCACCGCGCGGGTGAAGCGCGGCAGGAAATGCATGATGGCCATGGTCAGGCCCACCAGCACCAGCATCGTCAACAGCGGGCCACCGCTCAGCCATTGTGTCGTGCCGGGAATGCGGAAATGGCTGAGCTGGGCCAGGAAGATGACGATGGCCAGGCCGTTGACGAAGCCCAGCATCACCGGGAGCGGCACCATGCGGATGAACTTGCCGAGCCGGAGCAGCCCGAAGCCCACCTGCAGGATGCCCATCAGCACGACGGTGGCGAACAGGTATTGCACGCCATGGTCGGCGACCAGGGCCACCATGACCACGGCCAGCGCCCCGGTGGCGCCGGAGATCATGCCGGGGCGGCCGCCGATCAGCGAGGTGATCAGGCCGACCATGAAGGCGGCATACAGGCCGGTCAGCGGCTGCACGCCGGCGACAAAGGCGAAGGCCACGGCTTCCGGCACCAGGGCCAGGGCCACGGTCAGTCCGGAAAGGATATCGTCTTTGGCACGGGCGGCGTGCGCATGGTAGATCTCGAACACGGGGGAATCTCCTGGGGCCTCGGGGAAAGGGCCGCGCACTCTAGCGGCCCCATCCCCGATCTCAACCCTGCGTTCCGTCGCTGAAAAACACGGCCAGCCAGACGGTGTCGATACCTTCGGCGGTCCAGGCCACGCGGTGGCGGCGGTGGGCCGGGATATGCAGATGATCGCCCGGCTTCAGCCTGAGCTCCCGATCCTCGCCCTCGAAGCGCAGGCCGGCCGATCCCGATAGCAGCAGTACCCATTCGTCCTCGTCCTGGTCGTACCAGAAGCCGTCGGGGGATGCGTGCCCCTGCGAAACGATGCGTTCGATGCGCACGGCGTTGCCGGCCGCGAGGATCTCGGTCAGCTCGTGCGGCAGCCGCTCGGGAATGCCATCGAAGAGATTGCGTGCGGACACATCCCGAGGGTAGGTGAGCCCCGGGCGTGTCGGCAAGCGGCCGAGGCCATGCCGGGCCGGGCCGGGGAACCGGCGCGTTGATGGACGGCGAATAAGTGTCTACCCTCATATACGGCAGGAGGGTCCGAACAAGGGCCTGGCGGCGTGCGAAGCCGGGACTTCTTGCGGACATGCGAAGCGGGCCAATCCCTGAGACGGCTCACGGCGCGGCAGAAGGGGATGTATGGATGCACAGGGCAGCGGAACGCTTCCAGCGGCATGACCGCCACGTCGTCCGGGGCTTTTACCTGCTTGCCTCATTCTTTGCCGTGATTTGCCTGTGCCTGGTGGTGATCGCTCAGGCGCAGTCCTATGTGCTCGATTCCGTGCGTGCCTACGTGGCCGGCGAGGGCCTGTGGTCCAAGGGAGAAAAGGAGGCGGTCTTCCGCCTGATCAATTTCGCGGATACCGGAGACGAGCAGGAATACCAGTCCTTTCTGCGCAGCATCGGTGTCACCCTGGGGGACCGGCAGGCGCGCCTGGCGCTTCTGCAGCCCAATCCGGACATCGATCTCGCCCGCGCGGGCTTCCTCGCGGGCGGCAACAATCCGGACGATGTCGACCACCTGATCCATTTCTTCCTGTGGTTTCACCATGTCCGGTACATGGCCTCGGCCATTGCCATCTGGACCGAGGGGGACGCCAACATCGCCAGGCTGCGCGATCTGGGCCAGCGGCTGCATGCGGCGGTGCGCGGCGGGCATGTCGACAGGGCGAGGCTGCAGGCCCTGATCGGGCAGGTCGATCAGGTCAACCAGCACCTGACCTTCCTGGAAAAGCGGTTTTCGGGCACCCTGGGCAAGGCGGCGCGCTGGAGCAGGGATGTGATGCAGCGCGTCATGTTCGGATCGCTGGCCATGCTGCTCACCTTGGGGCTGTTGGGATTCTGGCGTATCGTCCGTGGCATCCGCGAGACGGAACAGGCCCGGCGCATCGCGGCCGAGGTGTTCCAGGCTGCCGCCGAAGGCATCATCGTGACCGATGAGGAAGCGGCCATCCAGACGGTCAATCCGGCCTTCGCCCGCATCACGGGATACGATGCGGACGAGCTGATCGGCAGGAACCCGAGCATGCTCGGGTCCGGGCATCATGACGCCGAGTTCTTCCGCGAGATGTGGAAGCAGATCGGCGAAACGGGGCAGTGGCAGGGTGAGATCATGAACCGCAGGAAGGACGGCCAGGTCTACCCTGCGTGGCTATCGATCAGCTCCGTCCGCGATAGGAACCAGCAGATATTCCAGTATGTCGGCATTTGTGCCGACATCACCGAACGCAAGGCGCGCGAGGATCTGATCTGGCACCAGGCCCATTTCGATATCCTGACCGATTTACCGAACCGCAACCTGATTTACGATCGCCTGACGCAGCAGCTGATCCAGGCCAAGCGCGACCGCTCGATGGTGCTGCTGCTGTTCATTGACCTCGATCATTTCAAGGCGGTCAACGATACCTATGGCCACAAGACCGGCGACGTGCTGCTGCAGCAGGTGGCGGAACGCCTTTGCGCCAACGTGCGCGAGTCGGACACCGTCGGCCGCCTGAGCGGCGACGAGTTCACGGTCATCCTTCCGCGCATCCACGAGCGGCGGTATGCGGAGAGCATCGTGCGCAAGATTGCCGCGAATTGTGCGCGGCCGTATGCGGTCGAGGGACGCGATTTGACCGTGACGTCCAGCATCGGCATCGCCGTGTATCCGCAGGATGCCGAAGCGGCGGAGACGCTGCTGCAGTACGCGGATGCTGCCATGTACGCGGCCAAGCAGGCCGGGCGCGGCACCTATCGCTTCTTCGACGATCTTGGGGAGATGCCCTCCGGAGCGTGATGCGGGCGCATCCGCGGACAGGGCGGCGGCGTCATCGCCGTTTGCTGACCATCGCCTCGAGGTCGTCGAGCTTGTCGTAGAGCATGTTGATCCGGCGCGCCAGCCCCTGGATTTCCGACAGCGCGCTGCGATTCGTGTCGAAATCGAGTTCGCTGCGCAGACGGTCCTTCTTATCCTGCCGGTTCTGGCTCATCATGATGATCGGGGCCTGGACGGCGGCCAGCATGGACAGGAACAGGTTCAGCAGGATATAGGGATACGGGTCCCACGCCCTGCCGCCCAACGCGTGGTTGATGGCCGTATAGATGATCAGCGCGAACCCGAAGAGGATGATGAACGTCCACGAGCCGCCGAATGATGCCACGCCATCGGCGATGCGTTCGCCCAGGGTCTGTGACTCTTCGATCACGGCATTGGGATTGCGCGATGCACGCAGGCGGATCAGCTGTTCGGCCGTGTGATACTGCTTGCTCATGACCTTCATCAGGTCCAGGCCCGCATCCGGGTGGTGGCGGAGCAGGACCTGGATGTCGTTGAGATCCATTTCGATGCACTGGGTATCCTGCATGGCCGTCGCCTCGGTCTGGTGATCGGTCTGCGCCATCATCGATGCGAAACCGAACACGTCGCCCTTGATCGGCTCGTCGAGCAGGACGACCTGATTGTCGTCGTCGATGGTCGTGACCTGGACCCCGCCGGAGATCATGACGTAGGCGCGGCTGCTGGGTGCGCCGATCTTGAAGATTCTCTGGCGCGGCGAGAAATTGCGCAGCTCGACCTGGCCGGCGAGAACGGCCAGTTCGTTCTCGTCGAGGAAAGAGAACAGCGGTACATCCTTGAGGACGTCGGGGTTACATGCCATGGATCACCACCAGCGAACCGGGATCATCCCGGCGCGCTGGAATGATTCAGCGGAAGCCGTAGCCCGTCAACCGGGGTTGCGCAGCCCGACCTCAACCGGCGAGCTGGCGCAGTACGTAGTGCAGGATGCCGCCGTGGCGGTAGTACTCCCACTCCTTCGGCGTGTCGATACGCACGACGGCGGTGAAGGCCTGGCCGCCGTCGGTCGTCACCGTGACCTCGCGGCCCCCGGCCTTCACGCCCTGGATGGCGAAGACCTCGTGGCCGGTAAGCCCCAGCGATTCGGCCGATTCGCCCGGCTGGAACTGCAGCGGCAGCACGCCCATGCCGACGAGGTTGGAGCGGTGGATGCGCTCGTAGCTCTCGGCGATCACGGCCTTGACGCCGAGCAGCGCCGGGCCCTTGCCGGCCCAGTCGCGGCTGGAGCCGGAGCCGTATTCCTTGCCGGCCAGGATGATCGACGGCACGCCCGCATCGACGTACTTCATGGCCGCGTCGTAGATGCTCATGGGCTCACCGCCCGGCAGGTGCACGGTCACGCCGCCCTCGGTGCCGGGGGCGAGCCGGTTCTTCAACCGGATGTTGGCGAAGGTGCCGCGCATCATCACCTCGTGGTTGCCGCGGCGCGAGCCGTAGGAGTTGAAGTCCTTGGCCGCCACCCCGTGCGCCAGCAGGTAGGCGCCGGCCGGGGAGTCGGCCTTGATGGCGCCGGCCGGGGAGATGTGGTCGGTGGTCACCGAATCCCCGAGTACGGCCAGCACGCGGGCGCCATCGATATCGCCGATCTCTCCGGCTTGTTTCGACATGCCGGCGAAGTACGGTGGATTCTGGATATAGGTCGAGGCTGCATCCCAGGCGAAGCGTTCGCCTTCCGGGGCGGAAAGCTGCTGCCAGTTCGCATCGCCCTTGAACACCTCGGCATAGGATTTCGTGAACTGCTCGCGCCGTACATCGGCGACGACCGCCGCCACCTCCGCGCTGGTCGGCCAGATGTCCTTCAGGAACACATCGTTGCCGTCCTGATCCTTGCCGAGCGGCTCGGTGGCCAGGTCGATGTTCATGGTGCCGGCGATGGCATAGGCCACGACCAGCGGCGGGCTCGCGAGGTAGTTCAGCTTCACCTCGGAATGCACGCGGCCCTCGAAGTTGCGGTTGCCGGAGAGCACCGAGGCCACGGTCAGATCGCCGTCGGCAATGGCCTTCGAGACCTCGGGCGGCAGCGGGCCGGAGTTGCCGATGCAGGTGGTGCAGCCGTAGCCGACGACATGGAAGCCGAGCGCCTTCAGCGGCTCCATCAGACCGGCGCCTTCCAGGTATTCGGTGACCACCAGCGAGCCCGGACCGAGGGAGGTCTTGACCCAGGGTGCAGCCTTCAGCCCCAGGGCCGCGGCCTTCTTGGCCACCAGGCCCGCGCCCAGCATCACCGACGGGTTCGAGGTGTTGGTACAGGAGGTGATGGCGGCGATGACCAGATCGCCGTCGCCCAGCGAGAAGGGCTGGCCGTTGATCGTGCCCTGCACGCGCGGGCGGTGCGACCCCGTGGCCGGGTGATCGGCACTGCCGTGTTCGACGCCGACGGCCGCGTGCCCGCCTTCGCCCTGGAAGCGCTCGATGCTGGCGCCGTTGGCACCATTGGCGGTGGCCAGGGATGCGGCCACCGAGGCCTTAACGTCGGTCAGGGCAATGCGGTCCTGCGGCCGTTTCGGCCCGGCCAGGCTCGGCACGACCGTGCCCATGTCCAGGCTCAGCGCTTCGCTGTAGTCCGCCACCGAACCGTCGCGGAACATGCCCTGAGCCCTGGTGTAGGCCTCGACCAGCGCCACCTGTTCCTCGGCGCGGCCGGATAGCCTCAGGTAGTTCAGCGTCTCGTTGTCGACCGGGAAGATGCCGCAGGTGGCCCCGTATTCCGGCGCCATGTTGGCGATGGTGGCGCGATCGGCCAGCGGCAGGTGGTCGAGACCGGCGCCAAAGAATTCGACGAACTTGCCGACCACGCCGTGGGCCCGGAGCATCTCGGTGACGGTCAGCACCAGATCGGTGGCGGTCGCCCCTTCCGGCAGCTTGCCGGTCAGCTCGAAGCCGACCACCTTCGGCACCAGCATCGAGATCGGCTGGCCGAGCATGGCCGCCTCGGCCTCGATGCCGCCGACACCCCAGCCGAGCACGCCGAGGCCGTTGATCATCGTCGTGTGCGAATCGGTGCCGACCAGGGTGTCGGGATAGGCCACGCCGCTTTCGTCGACGAACACGGTGCGCGCCAGGTACTCGAGGTTGACCTGGTGCACGATGCCGGTATCCGGCGGCACCACCTTGAAGTTGTCGAAGGCCTTCTGGCCCCACTTCAGGAAATTGTAGCGCTCGCGGTTGCGCGTGAATTCCAGCGCCGCGTTCTTGGCCATCGCCGCGTCGGAACCGAAGGCATCGACCTGCACCGAGTGGTCGATGACGAGCTCGGCCGGCACCAGCGGATTGATGCGCTCCGGATCGCCACCGAGCGCGGCCATGGCATCGCGCATGGCCGCCAGATCCACGATGGCCGGCACGCCGGTGAAGTCCTGCATCAGCACGCGTGCCGGCATGTAGGCGATCTCGCGCGCCGGTTCGGCCTTGGCATCCCAGTTCACGACCGCCTCGATGTCGGCCTTCGTGACCACCTCGCCGTCCTCGCGGCGCAGCAGGTTCTCGAGCAGGATCTTCATCGAGAACGGCAGGCGCGCAACGTCACCGGCCGCCTGCAGCCGGTAGTAGGTGTATGGCTTGTCGCCGACGGTCAGGGTGCTGCGGGCGTTGAAACTGTTCTGGCTCATGGGCTTCCTCGAAACGGATGGGTTCCGGCCGCACCGTCCGCACCGGCGGGCAGGTGCGCCGAGGCTAACGGAAGCCGGGCGGTGGCGCACCTGCCGGTGCGTAAGGTTATCTATACTTGGACGTGACCAAAGACCATCCGGGGCAGGCGATGAACGACGACAAATGGCGGCAAAGGCGCGACAACCTGTTGCTCGAAATCCAGGCGGACATGCGCGCCACCAGCCGCTATACCGGCCGGGATCAGCTGAGCGAACGGGTCGAGGCGGTGATGCGCCGGGTGCCGCGCCACCGGTTCGTGCCGCTGTGGTCGCGCTCGTCCGCCTACGGCAACTATCCGCTGCCCATCGGCCACGGCCAGACCATCTCCCAGCCCTATATCGTGGCGCTGATGACCGACCTGCTCGATCTGGAGCCTGAGGATTCGGTGCTCGAGATCGGCACCGGCTGCGGCTACCAGACCGCGGTGCTGGCGATGCTGGCCCGCCAGGTCTGCACCATCGAGGTGGTGCCGGAGTTGTCGCAGCGGGCGAAAAAGACGCTGGCCGGCCTCGGCATCGACAATGTCGAGGCCCGGGTCGGCAACGGCTACGACGGCTGGCCCGAGCCCAGGCAGTTCGACGCCATCATCGTCACGGCGGCGGCACCCGAGGTGCCGGAGACGCTGCTCTCCCAGCTCGCGCCGGACGGACGCATGGTGATCCCCGTTGGCGAGCCGGGGATGACGCAGAACCTGCTGCGGCTGCAGCGGCAGGCGGATGGCGAGGTGGTGGGGCGGCCGGTGCTGCCAGTGGCCTTTGTGCCGATGGTCAGGACAGATCAGGGCCTGTGAACAGCGTCGCTATGTCTTGACTTCGTCGTCTTTCTTCAGGAAGGGCGCAATCATGTCCATCGGCAACGGGAACACGATGGTGGTGTTCTTCTCGGTGCCGATATCGGCCAGCGTCTGCAGGTAACGCAGCTGCAGCCCCTGGCTCTGCTGGGCGAGGATCTTGGCCGCCTCCACCAGCTTGTGGGAGGCCTGCAGCTCGCCCTCGGCATGGATGACCTTGGCGCGGCGTTCACGCTCCGCCTCGGCCTGCTTGGCAATGGCGCGGATCATGCTTTCGTCGATATCGACATGCTTGATCTCGACATTGGCCACCTTGATGCCCCAGGCATCGGTCTGGGCATCGAGGATCTCCTGGATATCCTTGTTCAGCTTGTCGCGCGCGGCCAGCATTTCGTCCAGTTCGTGCTGGCCCAGCACCGAGCGCAAGGTGGTCTGTGCCAGCTGGCTGGTGGCCATCAGGTAATCCTCGACATTGATGATGGCCTTCTGCGGATCGACGACGCGGAAGTACAGGACGGCATTGACCTTGACCGACACGTTGTCGCGGCTGATGACGTCCTGGCTCGGCACGTCCATGACGATGGTGCGCAGATCGACACGCACGATCTGCTGGATGATCGGGATGACGATGATCAGGCCCGGCCCCTTGACCTTCCAGAAGCGGCCAAGCATGAAGATGACACCGCGCTCGTACTCGCGCAGCACGTTGAAGGCCATGAACAGCAGGACGACAAGGATGAAGGCGACGACGGGCAGGGTGACACTCATGGGGCTGACTCCTCGGTCGGGGATTCCGGTTGCACCGTCAAGAGTAGACCATTCAGGGCCGTGATGCGCACCGGGGTGCCGTCGGCGACCGGCACGGCGGATTCGGCCTGCCAGATCTCGCCGTGCGCCAGCACGTGGCCGCGGTACCGGCCGTGGGCATCGGCCGCAAAGGTGTCCCTGGCCTTGCCGGAGAGGCCGACCATCTCCTCCCGGCCGCTGACCACCGGCCGGGCCCGGGCTTTCAGGGCCATGGTGGCGATGCCGATGAAGAACAGGGCGCTGAGGATGCCCAGCGACAGGATCAGGGTGTAGGAGATCTCATAGCCGGGTGTGGCGGTGTTGAACAGCATCACCGAGCCGATGACGAAGGCGATGACGCCGCCGATGCCCAGTGCCCCGAAGCTCTGTACGAAGACCTCGGCCACCATGAAGCCGATGCCGAGCAGGATCAGGGCCAGCCCCGCGTAGTTCACCGGCAGCACCTGGAAGGCGAACAGGGCCAGCAGCAGGCAGATGGCGCCGGCCACGCCGGGCAGGATATAGCCCGGATTCCACAGCTCGAAGAACAGGCCGTAGAAGCCGACCAGCATCAGCATGTAGGCGATGTTCGGATCGGTGATCACGGCGAGCAGCTTGGTGCGCCAGTCCGGCTCCACGGTGACCACGACGGCACCTTTCGTATGCAGCGTGATCTCACCGTCGGCCATGCGCACCCGCCGGCCGTCGCATTGTTTCAGCAGGTCCGGCACGTTGTCGGCGATCAAATCGATCACGTGCAGCTTCAGCGCCTCGGTGCTGGTCAGGCTGGCGGCGTTGCGCACGGCGGATTCCGCCCACTCGACATTGCGGCCGCGCATGGTGGCCAGGCCGCGGATATAGGCCACGGCGTCGTTGAGCACCTTGCGCGCTTCGGCACCACCTTCCTGCCCCTGGGATTCGGCCTGTTTGCCGGCCTTGCCTCCGGGCGCCGAAGTCGGTGGTGTCCCGGGCAGGCCGCCGATCTGCACCGGCGTGGCCGCCCCGAGGTTGGTGGCCGGTGCCATGGCGGCGATATGCGAGGCATACATGATGTAGGTGCCGGCGCTGGCCGCCCGGGCCCCGCTCGGCGCCACATAGCTGATGACCGGTACGCTCGAGGCCAGGATGTCGTGGATGATGTCGCGCATCGACAGGCTCAACCCGCCCGGCGTGTCCATGCGCAGGATGACGGCGGTATCGCCCTGCTTCTGGGCATCAGCCAGACCCCGGTGCACGTAGTCGGCCATGGCCGGGCTGATGGCGCCCTTGACTTCGAGCAGCGTCACCTGCCGGGTTCCGGCGGCCGCCGCCATGCCCGGCCACAGCCAGCAGGCGAGCATCAACAGCAGGGCGGTCGTGATCCGCGATGTCATGGCGAGCGAGGGACGGGTGCGTTCCATGCGGCCTCCCGATTCGGAAACGTGCAGGGAGTATAGGCCAGCTTGATGCGCCGTGTATTCGTGATGCCGCACGCCGGTCATGAAGGTGTCATGCCCCTGCCTCCGCGATGACATGCGCGTTACCTACGTTGCACGCATCCGCACTCAGGGGGCGACGATGACGGCACTGGTCAGAAAGGCGCAGGTTCTCAAAGCCAGCCGGAGCACCCGGCTCAGCGTGGGCATGGCGGGCTGTGCATCCGAGGTGCTCGAATCGCAGGCCCTGCGCTATGACGTGTTCGCCCGCGAGTCGGGCGCGACGCTGCACAACAGCATCGACGGCATCGACCACGACCGCTTCGATCCGTATTGCCAGCACGTGCTGGTCCGGGATGGCGACAACGGCCGTGTGGTGGCCAGCACCCGTATCCTGACCTCGGAACAGCTGGCGAAGACGGGCGGCTTCTACTCGGCCACCGAGTTCGACCTGACCCATGTCCTCGACATGCCCGGGCGCTTCATGGAGATCGGCCGCACCTGCGTGCATGCCGACTACCGCAACGGCTCAGCCATCACCATGCTGTGGAAGGGCATCTCCCAGTTTCTCGAATCGCGGGGATACGACTACCTGATCGGCTGCGCCAGCATCGGTCTGGATGACGGCGGCGTGCAGGCTCAGGCCGTCATGCAGCGCCTGCGCCAGCGCCATATGGCGCCGCCGGCGCGGCGGGTGACGCCGCTGCTGCCGTATCCGCCGCGACCGGTCGATGCCAGTCTGGCGCCGATGGTGCCGCCGCTGCTCAAGGCCTATCTACGC
>Ga0307440_1000306_pt1 | contig 23878 bp, 20 predicted proteins | sample SalMarWE160410MG_FD_202150 | JGI IMG/M metagenome (GOLD analysis project Ga0307440, IMG submission 202150) | Salt marsh sediment microbial communities from the Plum Island Ecosystem LTER, Massachusetts, United States - WE1604-10 | ecosystem: Environmental > Aquatic > Marine > Intertidal zone >...
TGCAGGCTGCCGAACCGTTGCTGGAGGCCTCGGATGGGGGCGCTTTTTTCCTCTTTACCAGCCGCCGGGCATTGCGCCGCGCAGCGGAGATCGTGCGTGAACGCGACTGGCCCTATCCACTGCAGGTCCAAGGGGAAGGATCGCGCGCGCGCCAGCTGGAAGCGTTCCGGGCGGATCGTAACGGCGTGCTGCTCGGGACACGCAGTTTCTGGGAAGGTGTCGACGTGAAAGGGGATGCCCTGGTGCTGGTGGTGATCGACCGCTTGCCGTTCGCCACACCGGGAGACCCCTTGCTCAAGGCGAGGATCGATCGTTGCCGCGAGGCAGGGGGCAATCCTTTCAAGGACATCCAGATTCCCGCAGCCGTTATGGCCCTGAAGCAGGGTGCGGGCCGGTTGATACGCGACAACAACGATCACGGCGTTCTCATGATTGGTGATCAGCGCTTGCAGACCCGTCACTACCGCAAACAGTTTCTGGACAGCCTGCCGCCGATGCCCATCATCAGGGAAGAGCGGGCGGCAGTCGATTTTCTGCGCCAATGGTTACGGGAGCCGGCATGCGCTTGATGGCGCTCTCGACCGCGGTGGCGGAAGCCGGATTGTGCCTGCATGACGGCAAGAAAATCCTGGCCACCTGGCATGGCCCGCCGCGTAGCGGACCCGGGCCGATTCTGAGGGCCGCCCGGTCGCTTCTCGAGGATGCGGGTATCGATTTCGCGGAACTCGACGGCCTGGCATTCGGGCGTGGTCCCGGGGCTTTTACCGGGGTGCGCTTGGGGGTGGCCCTGGCGCAGGGATTGCATCTGGCAGCGGGGGTGCCATTGGTGCCGGTGTCGGATTTGGCCGCGCTCGCCTGGCAGGGCTTCCGTTCGCATGGTTGGGATCGCGTCATGGCCTGTCTGGATGCGCGCCAGGGTGAGATCTACTGGGGTGGTTTCGATTGTTCCCGCGAGGGAGCCCACAAAGTGACCGATGAGTGCATCGGCGTGCCCGCGATGCTGGATGATTACCGCGAAGACGAATGGGCCTGGGCGGGCAGCGGCGTGCCTTTTCTGACCGCTCTCTCTGAGAATGCACGCAAGGATGCCGTCCTGACCCCCACCGTGGAGGCGATCGCGGAACTGGGTGTCCGGGAGCTGTCCGTTGGCCATACGGCAGAGCTTGCCGGCGCGATGCCGCACTACCTGCGTAACCGGGTAGCCGAGCCTTCGCCCCGTCATCGTCGCCGGCGTGGCCTGAGTGTTTCCGAGTGAGGCGCTTTTGCACACGCTAGAATGCCTGTAAAAGCCTGGAAAGGAATGCAGTGGCTACCGACCCCGAAAATCTGATCTGGATCGACCTCGAGATGACGGGCCTGAATCCGGATACGGACCGGATTCTGGAAATTGCAACGCTTGTGACCGACAAGTACTTGCGGGTATTGGCGACAGGTCCCGAGCTCGTCATTCACCAGCCGGAATCGGTGCTTGAAGCGATGGATGAATGGAATACCGAGCACCATACTCAATCGGGACTATGGGAACGGGTTCTTGCGAGCACTGTGAGCGAAGCTGAAGCCGAGCAGGCCACACTGGAGTTCCTGCGTAACTATGTGCCCGAGCGGGCATCCCCGATGTGCGGCAATACGATCTGCCAGGATCGGCGTTTCCTGGCCCGCTCCATGCCTGTCCTCGAGGCCTATTTTCACTATCGCCATATCGATGTCAGCACATTGAAGGAACTGGCCCGGCGTTGGGCGCCTGCGGTGCTTGAAGGTGAAAAAAAGGAAAGCGCACACCGGGCGCTGGCCGACATCGAGGAATCGGTCGCCGAATTGCGCCACTACCGGACGTGTCTGTTCCGCAGCGAATACGGCGGGCAATAGGCCTGTCGATCGAAACCGGGAGTCTGAGCTCCCGGTTCAGGGTCGGGCGCCGGGTTTGACCGGCAATCCCGCCTGGGCCCAGGCCAGGGTTCCGCCTTGTATGACCGTAGCGTGAGGAAAGGCCGTGCGCAGTTTTTGCGCGGCTGCGGTGGCGCGTTGCCCGGAATGGCAGATCAGGTACAAATCGGAATCTTTCGGGTAGCCGCTTTCTGCAAGCATCCGGCCGAGTGCTTCGGCACTGCACTCGTCCAGCGTCAGGAGTCTCGCCCCCTCCGCATGCAATGCCTGATACTCATCCGCCGTGCGCACGTCGATGATGAGGCATTTTTCACCGTTTTGAATGCGTTGGTATAGTTCTTCGGCGTGAATGGTGTCGGGCTGGCTCATGCAAATGCTTCCGGTGCAGTGAAGGAGTAACCGATGACGATAGCAAAGGGTGTATCTGACGAACAAGACCCGCGGCCTCTGCGTGCGCCGAGCGACGCCGAGATCGCGGCGGCACGCGTGCGTCTGGCCGGGAGTGTACGCCATACGCCGTTGCTTGAACCTGCCGTGCTTGCCGAGGCCATTGGAACCCGGGTGCTGCTCAAATGCGAACAGTTCCAGGTCACGGGCGCTTTCAAGGCCAGGGGAGCGCTGAATGCGGTCCGTTCGCTGACCCCTGGGCAACTGACCCGAGGGGTGACCACGCATTCATCGGGAAATCATGGCCAGGCCCTTGCCTGGGCGGCCCATCTGGTGGGTGCCCGTGCCCGCATCGTCGTTCCGGAAACGGCGGTGGCGACCAAGCGGGCGGCGATTCGGAGTTGGGGCGCGGAAGTCGTCGATTGCGGCCCGACCCAGAAGGAGCGCGAGGCCCGCCTGGCCGAGGTGGTCGAAAACACCGGCGCACTTGTCGTGCACCCTTACGATGATGGGCGGGTTATCGCAGGACAGGCCACGGCAACCATCGAATTGCTCGAAGACGCCCCGTGGGTGACACGCATCTTGGTTCCGGTCGGCGGGGGCGGGTTGGCTTCCGGCGCCATTTTGGGATCACGCTGGTTGGAGCGGGATGTTGAAGTCATAGGCGTGGAGCCCGCAGGTGCAGATGATACGCGGCGTTCGCTTGCTTCCGGCAAGCGACAGGCCTTGGACAAGGTGGACACGGTAGCCGACGGGTTGCGGGCCACGGTCGGGGAGGTGACTTTCCCGATTCTCGAGTCGGGCCTGTCGAACTTGGTCACTGTGACTGATGATGAAATTCTTCAGGCTATGCGCTGGATGGCGGTAGCGGCAAAACTGGTGATCGAACCTTCGGCTGCGACCGTGATTGCCGCTCTCATGAAGGGCGCGGCCGCGAAGGACGGTGTGACCGCAGCCCTGATTTCCGGAGGCAATGTCGATTTCATGGGTCAACCATGGCAAGACGCGATGGCGATCGGCTAGCTGGGTTTGGAGACGGCGACACCCCAATTAAACGCTTGCATGAAGTCCGGCACGGTGTCAGAATCAGGACAACTTGTGATGCAGGGCATTTTCATGTTCAAGCGGATATTATTTGTTTCGGCGTCGGTCGTGTCGATGTCCGGCGTCGCGATGGCACAGGCGCCGAACCACGCCATGCCTACGAATGTCCAAGTGAAAAGCAATCCGGCCAATGCGGTACTCGGCTTGTGGACCACGCCCAACGACAAGTCGCGGGTTCGCATCTACAAGGCGGCTGACGGCACTTATCATGGCCGGATAATATGGCTGAAAAAACCGGACTATCCTGCCGATTTCCACGACAAATCGTTGGCGGGCAAAGCCAAGGTCGACATCCATAATCCGAAAAAGAATTTGCGCTCCCGGCCCGTGATGGGCATGGATGTACTGACGGGCTTCAAGTACTCGTCTTCCAATCACGATTGGCGCAAGGGCAAGTGCTACGATCCCGAAGAGGGCAAGACCTATACCTGCCGTATGTGGCTCAAGAGCCACGACATACTGATGGTGCGGGGCTATGTCTGGATTTTCCACAAGACCCAGGAGTGGCACCGCTATACTCCTCCAGTGCCCGCTACATCGCCGGCAGCCACCACAGCACCGGCGGCGGGAACCAAGCATTAATTATTGACTCCAAGCTTTCGCGATGCGGTATCGTGATACTTGAATTTTGCATTCCAGGCACGCGCAGCGTGCCTGGAATTTTTCCATTAATTCAACGAAGGGATTCGTGATGCACTCCAAATTTACGCGTTTTATGTCGCTTGCCAGCGTCATCCTGCTGGCGGCCTGTTCTTCGGTTCCGACGCATACCCAATCGGCTCACACTGCTCCGGTGTCCGGCAAGCCGCAGGTGGTGCGGACTACTTTGAAGAATGGCCTTAAGGTCATCGTGGTACACGACGCGCTCGCGCCCGTGGCGACCCAGCAGCTCACCTATTTTGTCGGCGGCAACGAGGCCCCAAAGGGGTTCCCGGGCATGGCGCACGCTCAGGAGCACATGATGTTCCGGGGGGCGCCGGGTCTCAGCGGCGATCAGCTCGCGGGCATCTATGCGCGGTTAGGCGGCGACATGGATGCGTTCACGACCAACAACATCACCTCGTACTTTTTCACGGTTCCATCCGACGACATTAATCTGACACTGCGAATTGGCGCGATTCGCATGCGCGGCGTGGACGATACCGAGGCGAGCTGGAAGAAAGAGCGCGGCGCCATCGAGCAGGAAGTGGCGCGCGATCATTCCATGCCGTTTTATAAACTCTATGAGCGGTTGCTTGCACGTATGTTTACCGGCACGCCTTATGCGCACGATGCGCTGGGTACGAAGCCTTCGTTCGACAAGACCACCGGGAAGATGCTGAAGAGGTTCCATGACACTTGGTATGCGCCGAACAATGCGTTACTGGTCGTAGCGGGTGATGTGGATCCCCATGCCGTCATTGCACGGGTTAAAAAGTTGTACGGCGACATACCCCGCAAGGCACTGCCGGCAAAACCGGCGATTCGTCTTAAACCCGTCCAGGCAGCCACTTACACGGCGAAGACCGACGAGCCCTATGGCCTGGTTATCGTGGGCGTGCGCATGCCGGGCTATGGCGACCCCGGCTATCCGGCAGCCAAGCTGGCGGCGTCGGCCTTGAGTTCGCAACGCGGACCCATCGCGGCGCTGCGTTACGAAGGCAAGGCCCTGGCGGCCGGGTTCCAGATGCAGGCCATGCCCGGGACCGGCCTGGGTTTTGCCTATGCGGTTTTCCCGCCGGGCGCCGACGTCAAGGCCGTCCGGCAGAGTCTGGTCAAGGCGATAAACATGGTGCGCAAGAAAGGCGTGGCACCGGATCTCGTCGAAGCGGTCAAACGGCGGGCCTTGCTGAACCAGGCTCTCCAGGGTAATTCGGTGTCCGGCCTGGCCAACGCCTGGACAGGGGCAGTCGCGCTGGCCGGGCTGAAATCGCCGGCAGAGGCGACCCGACGTTTGCGGGCGGTACACGTCAAGCAGGTCAATGCTTATATTTCGCATGCCCTCGATCTCGACCATGCCGTCACGCTGATTCTCAGTCCCACACCGGGTGCGCGGCCGAAGCAAGGGAAAGGTTTCGGTGGCGCCGAATCGTTCGGCAGCAAACCCAGCCAGCCGGTTGCCTTGCCCGCCTGGGCCCGCAAGGCACTGGCCCGGTTGCCGCATCCGAAAGCCTTCATGCATCCTTTCGACATGCGCTTGCCCAACGGGCTGCGCCTGATCGTGCAGCCCATGCCGGACCGGCATTCGATCAGTCTGTACGGGGATATCAACCAGAAGGAGGACTTGCAGGCACCCAAGGGCGAAGAGGGCGTCGCTGGTGTACTGGACGGCCTGTTCGACTGGGGCCCCAAAGGCCTGTCGCGACTCCAGTTCGAGGCCGCCCAGGACAAGCTGGGTGTCGACATGTCGGTCGGATCGAGCTTCTCTCTGAAGGCGCTGCCGCAAAACTTCAGCAAGGGCTTGGAATTGCTCGCGCACACGGAACTGGATCCGGCTTTGCCGGCGCGAGCTTTCCATATTGAGCAAACCATTCAGGCCCGTTCCGTGCAGGGTAGATTGCAGAGCCCCAAGTTCAAGTTCCAGCAAGCTATCGGCGAGGCGCTGTTGCCGGCCGGTGATCCCGCGTTGCGGTACGCCACAGGGCAATCAGTTATGAGCCTTACTCCCGCCAAGCTCAAGGCCTACTACGCCAAGACCTACCGTCCGGATGAAACGACGATCGTGGTCATGGGCAACATCACGGCCGCTCGGGCGAAGACGCTGGTTGAGAAGTATTTCGGCCAATGGAAAGCGCAGGGTTCGAAGCCGAACCTGGATTATCCGGCGGTGCCATTGTCCAAGGCTCGCGATGTGTTGGTGCCCGATCCGATACGGAGCCAGAACCGAGTGGTCATGGCGGAGACACTGGATCTTGATTTCACCAATCCTGATCACTTTGCCCTGGATCTGGCCAACGACTTGTTGGGTGGAGGTTTTTATGCCAGCCCGCTGTACCGGGTATTACGCGAACAGAATGGCCTGGTATATACGCTCGGTTCGCGCTTCGGCTTCAGTCGCCATCGGGGGCGTTACACGCTGTCCTTTGGGGCTTATCCCAAGAATGTCGACAAGGCGCGGCAACTGGCAATCAAGGTGCTTGATAATGCGATGGCCAAGCCGATGAGCCCGACGCAACTGCATTTGGCAAAATCGATCGGTCTGCGCCAGATCGAACTCACGGGGCAAAGCGTGGACGGTATTGCCAACGGCTGGATCAGCCGCAGTGAGGACGGATTGCCGCTGGATTGGGACTATGTCATGGCGCGTCACTTCGAGCGCCTGACGGCGCCCGAGATACAGCAGACCCTCAAAAAATATCTCGACACCAGCCGTCTTTCGGTGATTCAGCTCGGCCAGAAGCCCTGATTGCCGCCGGTTTATTCCCGGCCCCATCGCGGGGGCCGGGAATCCGGGTCATTCGCGATGCACGGCCACCGGACCCCAGGCCTGGGCGGTGGGCATGATTTCGATGCGGTTGATGTTTACATGGGGCGGTTGTTCCAACGCCCACACGGTAGCCCGGGCAATATCTTCACCGGTCAGGGGGGCCATGCCACGGTAAGGTGCCTTGGCCTTTTCGCTATCGCCCTTGAACCGTACCAGGGAGAACTCGGTCTCGGCGAGTCCGGGCGCGATATCGGTCACCCGCACGCCGGTGCCCAGCAGGTCGGCCCGCAGATTGCGTGAAAACTGCATGACAAAGGCTTTGGTCGCCCCGTAGACATTGCCGCCGGGGTAGGGGTTGTCCGCGGCGATCGAGCCGATGTTCACGACGTGGCCCTGCTTGCGCTTCACCATGCCCGGCAGGAGGGCTCGCGTCATGTAGAGCAGACCCTTGATGTTGGTGTCGATCATCGTCTCCCAATCCTCGAGACTCGCCGTTTGGGCCGGTCCCAGGCCCAGGGCCAGGCCGGCATTGTTGACCAGCGCATCAATGACGCCAAGCTTTGGGGCCAGACTCTCCAATGCTGCCTCGACGGAGGCCTGGTCGCGGACGTCGAAAGCCAGGGGATGGAATTTATCGCCGAGCTCGTCCGCGAGTTCATCCAGACGTTCCCGGCGCCGGCCGGTGCCGATCACGGTCCAGCCCCGACCCGTCAGTTCCGCAGCAATCGCGCGTCCAAAACCGGCACTGGCGCCGGTCACCATGGCAATTTTCGAACTCATCGGATTCCTCCTGGTTGCAGTCCTCATGATATATGGCCCGGGGGGTGGCAAAATAACCGGCATGAGCAAGAAAGCCACGCAAAGGCCGGAAGATGCCCCCCAGCTCGACGAACGGGCGCAGGCAGTACTGCGCGGGCTTATAGAGCGTTATGTCAGCGAAGGGCAGCCCGTCGGGTCGCGCAGCCTTTCGCGCGATCTCGGTCTCGGATTGTCGCCGGCCAGCATCCGCAATGTCATGGCCGACCTCGAAGACATGGGGCTGATCTCCTCGCCCCATGTATCGGCGGGACGCATCCCCACACGTAGCGGCTACCGTGTTTTCGTCGACAGCCTGCTCAAGGTGGAACCGTTGGCGCCGCGGCAGTTGCGTCGCCTGCGTGAGGGGCTCAAGCCTCCGGAGGAAGGGGCGGGGCAGATGGCGGGCGAGGTCTCGCGCATGGTCGCCAAGATGACCCGGATGGCCGGGCTGGTGACGGTGCCCAGGCGCAACAGCACCGCCTGGCGGCATATCGAGTTTCTGCGTCTGTCGGATTGCCGGGTGTTGGCCGTGCTGGTGCTCGACGATCGCGAGGTTCAGAATCGGGTGCTCGAATTCAATGAGAACATTCCCACGGAAGTGTTGAGTGCCGCCGCCAACTATCTCAACGAACAGTTTGCCGGGAAACCCTTGAGCAGCGTACGCAGCGGCTTGCTCGATGCGATGCGTACGGACATGCGCGACATGAACGAATTGGCCCAGACGGCCCTGAGCCTCGGCGAGCGTATGTTCAGCCTCGACGATTCGAACAAGGCCGACTATGTGCTCGCGGGCGAGACCAATCTGATGGGATTTTCCGAACTGGGCGACCTCGAACGGCTCAAGGAACTGTTTGAGGCCTTCAACCGCAAGCAGGAAATCCTTGACCTGCTGGACCGGGCCATTGCAGCTCCGGGCGTGCAGGTATTCATCGGCGAGGAATCCGGCTATGCAGTGCTCGGCGATCTTTCCGTGGTCGTCTCGAGCTACGGTAGTGAAGACCGTCCTCTGGGCGTGGTCGGAGTGATCGGCCCTACGCGCATGGCTTACCAGCGGGTCATACCCGTCGTTGACGTAACGGCCAGATTATTGGGCACGGCTCTCGGCGCGGAAAATGCCAGGACCGAATAGCCTGACCCGCCTATAACTCACCAGTCTCACTATTAGGGAGAAACCATGACTACAGAGAAACCTGTGCGGCGCTTGCCGGCCGCCGCGAGCATGCCGGGTTTGCACGCCGGATTCTGGATCCGCTTCGTGGCTTATTTCCTGGATGGCATCATACTGAGCGTTGTTGCATGGATTCTGCTTCTCTTGCTATTCATTCCCATGGGACTGTATCAAGGGCAGTCGGATGATGTCTGGCCGATCGTGGTCTTTTACCTGATCGTGTTGCCCATGCAGTGGCTGTACTTCGCGCTTTTCGAAAGCTCTCGCCACCAGGCCACACTCGGCAAGATGGCTTTGGGCATCGTCGTTACCGACGCCCGGGGCGAGCGGATCGGGTTTGGGCGTGCCAGTGGCCGCTATTTCGCAAAAATCATTTCCGGCATGATTTTTTACATCGGCTTCATGATGGCGGGTTGGACTTCGCACAAACAAGCACTGCACGACTTGATGGCGGAGACCTTCGTCGTGAACAAGAAGCGGCTCGAGGCCTTTGTCGATGCCGGTGAGGATCAAGTCCAGGCGCCACAGTCGTCGGGGATTCCCGGCTGGGCGATTGCCCTTATCGTCGTCGGCGTGGTTTTTTCCATGATCTTCGTAATTGCGATCCTGGCCGCCATCGCCATTCCCCTGTACCTCAACTACACGGGTCAGGCGCAAGTGAGCGAGGCGGTATCCATTGCCGGCAAGACGCGTAGCGATCTGGTGCATTACCGTGAGAAAGTGGGTACCTGGCCGTCTCAGGTGGCCATTGAGCGCTTCGACCGCTATGCCGAGTCCCATGTTCCGGTAGGTAAGTACACGCGCGACCTGCAGGTGACGGATTGCCGGGACGAGGCTTGCAGCATTGTGATAACCATGCGCCGCATCCATGTGTCGCGGGCTGTGGCGGGGAAGACCTTCCGTTTGCGCACGACGGACGGTGGTTCGAGCTGGCACTGTGAGCCTGCGGGCGACAATCCGTTGGATGCCGCCCAGCTGCCGCCGTCCTGCCGGGGAGAAAGTGGTGATTAATTCGGCCATTGACTTGAATGCCGGGGATTCGTCCCCAGAAAGGTAGGCAGGACGGTTTTTCACGTTTCAGGAGAGTACATGACGAAGCATCAGGAGCCCGAGAAGGCGGCCCCAGAAACGGCTGCGCCCGAAGCGCAGGATCCCAAGGAAGAGACGCAAAACACGGAGATGGAAGCGCTCAGGACGGAAGCGGAAGAACACCGCGATCGTTCGTTGCGCCTGGCGGCCGAGCTCGAGAACGTGCGCCGGCGCAGCGCCCGGGAGCTGGAGTCCGCGCGCCGCTTTGCATTGGAGCGTTTCGCCGGTGAGCTGCTGCCGGTGGCCGACAGTCTGGAATTGGCCCTGTCTTCGGCCGAAGACACCCCCGAAGCGGTACGCGAGGGCCTGGAAATGACCCTCAAGCAATTGCGCGATGTGCTGGCGCGGCACCACATCGAAGGTGTCATGCCGTCCGCTGGCGATGCCTTCGATCCCGAGCTGCACGAGGCCATGGCCACGCAGCCCAGCGACCAGGCCGCCCCGGATCATATCCTGCATGTCGTCCAGAAGGGCTACCGCCTGCATGACCGCCTGTTGCGGCCGGCGCGGGTCATCGTGGCCCGGGCCGTCGAGCCGGATTCCGGCGCGGGTGCTTGAAACTCGGGCATCGGCCCCCACATAGCTTTTCAGTAACGCTTTTCATCCACTGCCAGAACACCAGCGGAGACTATTCATGGCCAAAATCATCGGTATCGACCTCGGCACCACCAATTCCTGCGTTGCCATCATGGAAGGCAACAAGGCCAAGGTCATCGACAACAGCGAGGGTGATCGAACCACACCGTCCATCGTGGCCTTCAGCAAGGAAGGCGAGGTGTTGACGGGCCAGCCGGCCAAGCGCCAGGCGGTCACCAACCCCGCCAACACCCTGTTTGCCATCAAGCGCCTGATCGGGCGCAAGTTCGATGACTCGATGGTGCAGAAGGACATCGACATGGTGCCCTACAAGATCGTCAAGGCCGATAACGGCGATGCGTGGGTCGAGGTGAACGGCAAGAAGATGGCCCCGCCTGAGGTCTCGGCGCGGGTGCTGCAGAAAATGAAGAAGACCGCCGAGGATTACCTGGGCGAGACGGTCACCGAGGCCGTGATCACGGTGCCGGCCTACTTCAATGACTCCCAGCGCCAGGCCACCAAGGACGCGGGCAAGATCGCGGGCCTCGAGGTCAAGCGCATCATCAACGAGCCCACGGCGGCGGCGCTGGCCTATGGCCTGGACAAGAGGAGGGGCGATCAGAAGATCGCCGTGTACGACCTCGGCGGCGGCACGTTCGATATATCCATCATCGAGATCGCCGAAGTGGACGGCGAGCACCAGTTCGAGGTGCTCTCGACCAATGGCGACACCTTCCTCGGCGGCGAGGACTTTGACAAGCGCGTCATCGATTACCTTGCGAAGGAGTTCGAAAAAGAGCAGGGCATGGACGTGCGCAAGGACCCGCTCGCCATGCAGCGCCTGAAGGAAGCGGCCGAGAAGGCCAAGATCGAGCTCTCCTCGGCGCAGCAGACGGAAGTGAACCTGCCCTACATCACCGCCGACCAGAGCGGGCCCAAGCACCTGAACGTCAAGCTCACCCGGGCCAAGCTCGAGGCGCTGGTGGAAGACCTGATCGAGCGCACCATGACGCCGTGCAAGACTGCCCTGAAGGACGCCGGCCTCGCCGTGTCCGACATCAACGAGGTGATTCTCGTCGGTGGCCAGACCCGCATGCCCAAGGTGCAGGAAGCGGTCAAGGACTTCTTCGGCAAGGACCCGCGCAAGGACGTCAATCCCGACGAAGCGGTGGCCATCGGCGCCGCGATCCAGGGCGGTGTGCTGGGCGGCGACGTCAAGGACGTGCTGTTGCTCGACGTGACGCCGTTGTCGCTCGGTATCGAGACGCTCGGCGGCGTGATGACCAAGCTGATCGAGAAGAACACCACGGTGCCGACCAAGGCCAACCAGGTGTTTTCCACCGCCGAGGACAACCAGACCGCGGTCACCGTGCACGTGCTGCAGGGCGAACGCGAGATGGCGAACGCCAACAAGTCGCTGGGCCGCTTCGACCTGAGCGACATTCCGCCGGCCCCGCGCGGCACGCCGCAGATCGAGGTGACCTTCGACATCGACGCCAACGGCATCCTGCACGTTTCGGCGAAGGACAAGGCCACGGGCAAGGAAAATCGTATCGAGATCAAGGCTTCGTCCGGCCTCAGCGAGGAAGAGGTCGAGCGCATGGTCAAGGACGCGGAAGCCCATGCCGAGGAAGACAAGAAGGCCCGCGAGTTGGTCGAGTCTCGCAACCAGGCCGACGCCCTGGTGCATGCCACCGAGAAATCGCTCAAGGATCTCGGCGACAAGCTCGAGGGCAACGAGCGTGCCGATATCGAGGCGGCTGTCTCTGAACTCAAGGATGCCCTTAAGAGTGACGACAAGGCGCGCATCGACACCAAGGCCGAGGCGCTGGCAGAACTTTCCGCGAAGGTCATGCAGCGCGTGTACCAGGCCGAAGGACAAGCCGCTGGCGAGGCCGGTGCCCAGGCGGGCGCCGCGGCCGGTGGCAAGCCCGACGGTGAAGCGGCCGAGGATGTGGTCGACGCCGAGTTCGAGGAAGTCAAGGACGAAAACGGCAAGCAGTGAAGCCAGCACGGTAGCCAGCGAAGGCGGATGTCACCGCGAGGGGGCATCCGCCTTCGTGCAACCGAGAAACCGATGTGAAAACCAGTCGACTCGAGGCTTTCAGCGACGGCGTCATCGCCATCATCATCACCATCATGGTGTTGGAAATCCGTTTGCCCGAGGGCACGGATTTCCATGCGTTGGGTCCGCTCTTGCCGATGTTTCTGGGTTACGTCTTGAGTTTTATTTACGTTGGCATCTACTGGAACAACCATCACCACCTTTTCCAGGCCGCCGAGCGAGTCAACGGCAAGATTCTGTGGGCCAACCTTCATTTGTTGTTCTGGCTGTCGTTGATTCCCTTCGCAACGCGCTGGATTGGCGGGTACCACGCCGCGGCCTGGCCGGCGGCTTGTTACGGATTCGTCTTGTTGATGGCCGCGATCGCCTACAATCTACTGGAACAATTGATCAAGAAACACCACGGGACCGACTCGGTGCTGGCCCGGGCGGTCGGGCGGGAAACCAAGGGCTGGGTGTCCGTGGTGCTGTACCTGGCCGCGATCGGCCTGGCTTTTGTGACCCCGTGGGTTTCCGACATTCTTTATGCTGTCGTGGCTTTGCTGTGGATCGTGCCCGACCGGCGCATTGAAAGGATTTTGACCGAATGAGTGAACAGGACTATTACAAAACGCTGGGTGTAGGTCGAGACGCCTCCCAGGCAGACATCAAGAAGGCGTATCGGCGCCTGGCCATGAAGTATCACCCCGACCGCAATCAGGGCGATGAGGCGGCAAGCGAGCGGTTCAAGTCCATCAACGAGGCTTACGATGTACTGGGCGACGAACAGAAACGCGCGGCCTACGACCGCTTTGGCCACGCCGGGGTACGCGGCGGCCCCGGTGGCCCAGGCGCGGGCGGCTTCGGTGGGTTCGGCGGCGTCGATCCCGGCGACATCTTCGGTGATATTTTCGGCGACATCTTCGGCATGGGCGGCGGCCGGCGGGCGCGGCGTGGCGCCGATCTGAAGTACACGCTGGCGGTTACGCTGGAGCAGATCTCCCGCGGCGACGAGATCACCATCGAGGTGCCGCGGCATACCCCCTGTTCGCATTGTGACGGCAGTGGCGCCAAGCCCGGCAGCACGCCGCAAACTTGCGGTACTTGCGGTGGGCAAGGCCAAGTGCGCATCCAGCAGGGATTTTTCACCCTGCAGCAAACCTGCCCGGATTGCCGCGGCCGCGGGCAGGTGATTTCCGAGCATTGCCCCGAATGCCGGGGCTCCGGCGTCGAGCGCACCGTGAGCAAGCTCAAGATCAAGATCCCCCCGGGCGTCGATGATGGGACCGCGATTCGCCTGTCGGGGCAAGGAGAAACGGCCGGTGCCGGCGGTGTTCCGGGCGATCTTTACGTGGAGATCCGCATCAAGCGGCATTCCATTTTCCAGCGTGAAGGCGCGAACCTGGTCTGCGAGCTGCCGATTTCATTCGCCACGGCGGCTTTGGGCGGTGACGTCGAAATTCCCACCCTCGAGGGTGAAGGACGTCTGAAAATCCCGGCCGGCACGCAGAGCGGCAAACGGGTGCGGGTACGCGGCAAGGGTCTGCCGTTGCCCGGTGGCGCCAGCGGCGATCTGTTTTGCCTGGTGCGCGTGCAGACGCCGGTCAATTTGACCGACGAGCAGAAAGAGATGATCATCGAGCTTGACGCCAAATTGCGTGCCGACGGCAAACGGCACAATCCGGCTGAGCACGAGGGCTGGGCGAGCAAGGTGAAAAACTTCTTCGAGCAGTTGGCCGGATGATTTCGGAACCTCCTCTGCGGGTTGCAGTGGCCGGTGCTGCCGGCCGCATGGGCAGGGAATTGGTAAGACTTGTCGCAGCCGAGCCGGAGCGCTATGCCCTCGCGGCCGCGTGGGTGTCTCCGGACAGTGAGGCGTTGGGCCGTGACGCCGGGGAATTGGCCGGATTGCCTGTACCCATCGGCGTGTCCTGCGGTCCGATGCAAGCTCTGAATTTGGATGTCGTGCTCGATTTCACGACCGTCGCGGCCGTTCCCGACGTGGCGCGTACGGCGGTAGCCGCCAAGGCGGCCCTGGTGAGCGGTGTTACCGGATTGGACGAAACCGCCCGCGACGCTCTATCCCGGTCAGCAGAGCGGGTCCCGGTACTGCACGCGGACAATTTCAGCCTCGGCGTGACCGTCCTGAAAGAGTTGGCCGTCATTGCCCGCCAGCGCCTGGGAGATGGCTTCGACGTGGAAATCGACGAGGTTCATCACCGCGGCAAGCGCGATGCCCCCTCGGGCACGGCACGCATGCTGGGGCGCGCGCTGGGAGATCCGGCGGGGGAGATACGGGCAGCGCCGAGGGAAACTTCCGGTGAGATCGGATATTCGGTGCGCCGGGGCGGACAGGTGATAGGCGAACATACCGTGTATTTCCTTGGGCCGCACGAAAGGCTCGAACTGACGCATCGTGCAGGCGATAGATCGCTGTTCGCGGCGGGTGCCTTGGCCGTGACAGGCTGGCTGGTGTTGCAGAGGCCAGGCCAATATTGCATCGAGAACTATCTGCAGGCGCCGTAATGATTGATCGTATCGGGGGTGCCCTCTAAAATAGGGGCATCCGAAGAGCGGGGCACGCCCCGTGACGCGTCCTGACCTAAATAGATCAGAGGTTCCTTAGTGTCCAAGCCCGCCATACTTGTCCTGGAAGACGGTACCAGCTTCCGGGGCATCTCCTTCGGTGCGCCCGGCTGTGCGGTCGGAGAGGTCGTTTTCAATACCGCCATGAGCGGTTACCAGGAAATCCTGACCGACCCTTCCTATGCCCGCCAACTCGTCTGCCTGACGTCCTCACACATCGGCAACGTGGGAATCAACCCCGACGATATGGAATCCGATCGGATTCATACCGAGGCGCTCATCGTGCGCGAGTCGACCTCCGAACCTTCGAACTGGCGCTCCACCGAATCGCTGCCCGATTTTCTCTCACGGTCGCAACGCCCGGCGATTTCCGGCATCGATACCCGGCGCCTGACCCGTCATTTGCGTACGCAGGGTGCCTTGAACGGCTGCCTCGCGGTGGACATGGACGAAGCCGAGGCGCTGGAGAAAGCCCGCGAATTTCCGGGACTTCTCGGCATGGATCTCGCTGCTGCAATCAGTTGCGATAAACCCTATGCCTGGGAGGAACCGGCGTGGGGTACCGTGGCGCCCAAGACCCGTTTCCATGTCGTGGTCTACGACTTCGGCGTCAAGCGCAACATCCTGCGCCTGCTCGTGTCGCATGGTTGCAAGATCGAGGTCGTGCCGGCGAAAACCCCGGCGGCCGATGTGTTGGCGAAAAAGCCCGCTGGTGTCGTACTGTCCAACGGTCCCGGAGATCCCGATGCGGCCGACTACGCGGTCGAAGCCGCGCGGGAACTGCTTGCCGCCGGAATTCCGCTGCTGGGGATCTGCCTGGGACACCAGGTTATGGCGCTGGCCAGCGGAGCGAAGACCGTCAAGACCAAGTTCGGCCACCACGGGGCCAACCATCCCGTGCTCGATCTGGATACCAAGCAGGTCTGGATTTCGAGCCAGAACCATGGCTTCGCCGTCGATGCCGACACTCTCCCCGACAACATGCGAGCCACGCATGTATCCCTGTTCGACGGCACGCTGCAGGGCATGATCCGGACCGATACGCCGGCCATCGGCTTCCAGGGCCACCCCGAGGCCAGTCCCGGGCCGCACGACGTGGTGCCCATGTTCGAACGTTTCATTACCCTCATGGAGTCCCGCTGATGCCGCGCCGCAATGACATCAAGAGCATCCTGGTCATCGGCGCCGGCCCGATCGTCATCGGTCAGGCCTGTGAATTCGATTACTCGGGCACTCAGGCGATCCGCGCGCTGCGCGAGGACGGCTACCGCGTGATCCTGGTGAATTCGAACCCCGCCACGATCATGACCGACCCGGAAACGGCCGACGCGATCTATATCGAGCCGGTGCACTGGAAGGCTATTGCCGGGGTTATAGAAAAAGAGCGTCCGGATGCGGTCCTGCCCACCATGGGCGGACAGACGGCACTTAATTGTGCGCTGGATCTGGTGCGCGAAGGCGTGCTCGAAAAATACGGGGCCGAACTGATTGGTGCCTCACGCGACGCAATCGACATTGCCGAGGATCGCGAACGCTTCCGCGAGGCCATGCACGAAATCGGCCTGGCGACTCCGCGCTCGGGACTGGCGCACAGCATGGAGGAGGCGCTTGCCGTGCAGGCCGAGATCGGTTTCCCGACCATCATCCGGCCTTCATTCACCTTGGGCGGCTCGGGCGGCGGCATTGCCTACAACCGCGACGAGTTCATCGAGATTTGCGAACTGGGCCTCGACCTTTCGCCCACCAACGAACTGCTGATCGAGGAGTCTGTGCTCGGCTGGAAGGAGTTCGAGATGGAGGTCGTCCGCGACAAGGCGGACAACTGCATCATCGTGTGCGCGATCGAGAATGTCGATCCGATGGGCGTGCATACCGGCGACTCGATCACGGTCGCGCCCGCCCAGACCTTGACCGATAAGGAATACCAGGTCATGCGCGATGCTTCGCTCGCCGTGCTGCGCAAGGTGGGCGTGGAAACGGGCGGCTCGAACGTGCAGTTTGCCGTCGATCCCGACACCGGCAAATTGATCGTCATCGAGATGAATCCGCGCGTATCGCGTTCCTCGGCACTCGCGTCCAAGGCGACGGGCTTCCCCATTGCGCGCGTGGCGGCCAAACTCGCTGTCGGATACACGTTGGATGAATTGCGCAACGAGATCACGGGCGGGTTGATCCCGTCCTCGTTCGAGCCGAGCATCGACTACGTGGTGACCAAGATTCCGCGGTTTGCCTTCGAAAAATTCCCCGGCTCCAACGACCGCCTGACCACGCAGATGCATTCGGTGGGCGAGGCGATGGGCATCGGGCGCACCTTCGCCGAATCTCTGAACAAGGCGTTGCGCAGCCTGGAAACCGACATGGACGGCCTCGATCCCGTCTGGGACGAAGCCGAGCCCGAGGCGCGCGACCACCTGTTGCACGAACTTCGCATGCCGGGGCCCTTGCGTTTCTGGTATCTCGCCGACGCCTTCCGGCACGGCTTCACGCGCGAAGAACTTTACGAACTGACTCATATTGACCGTTGGTTCCTGCAAGTGGTGGAACGGCTGGTACAGGAAGAGACAGCCGTGGCAGAGGGTGGGCTGGGTGTGCTGGACCGTGAACGCCTGTTCGGACTCAAGCGGCTGGGCATGTCGGACCGCCGGCTCGCCAAGCTGCTCGATTGCCGCGAAGACGAGGTGCGGGCGCTTCGTTGGCGCCACGGCGTGCGACCGGTATACAAAAGGGTGGACTCCTGCGCAGCCGAGTTTCCGTCTTCGACGGCGTACCTGTACTCGACCTATGAGGAAGAGAACGAGGCCGAGCCCAGCGACCGGCGCAAGGTGATCGTGCTGGGCGGCGGTCCCAACCGGATCGGTCAGGGCATCGAATTCGATTACTGCTGCGTGCATGCTTCGCTCGCGCTGAAGAAGGCCGGCTTCGAGTCGATCATGGTCAACTGCAATCCCGAGACCGTGTCTACTGATTTCGATACCTCCGATCGGTTGTACTTCGAGCCGCTGACTTTCGAGGACGTGATCGAGATCGTCGAACTGGAAAAACCCTACGGCATCATCGTGCAGTTCGGCGGACAGACGCCGCTCAAACTGGCGCGTTCGCTCGAGGCCGCAGGCGTTCCGATCATCGGCACCTCGCCCGATGCGATCGATCGGGCCGAGGATCGCGAACGCTTCCAGCGCCTGATCGACAAGCTGGGCCTGCTCCAGCCCGCCAACCGCACGGCGCGTACTGAGGCCGAAGCATTGGCACTGGCGCGCGAGGTCGGCTTCCCGCTCATCGTGCGCCCCTCCTACGTGCTCGGTGGACGGGCGATGGAAACCGTTTTTAACGAAGAAGATCTCCTGCAGTACGTGCGATTTGCCATGGCCGTGTCCGGTGACGCGCCGGTGTTGCTGGATCACTTCCTCGATGCCGCCATCGAAGTGGACGTCGACGCCGTTTCCGACGGCGAGCGCGTGCTCATCGCCGGCATCATGGAGCACGTCGAGCAGGCCGGGGTGCACTCCGGCGATTCCGGTTGCGCGTTGCCGCCGCATACGCTCAGCAAGGACGTCCAGGACGAGATCACGCGCCAGGTCGTGGCACTGGCCAAGGAATTGGGCGTCGTCGGCCTGATGAACGTGCAGTTCGCTATCCAGAACGGCACGATATACATTCTCGAGGTCAATCCCCGGGCGTCCCGCTCGGTGCCCTTCGTGGCTAAGACCTGCGGCGTGCCGTTGCCCCAGGTGGCGGCACTGACCATGGTCGGCAAGAGTCTCGAAGAGCAGGGACTGAAACGTTTCCCGCAGCCCCAGTATTTCAGCGTGAAGGAATCGGTGTTCCCGTTCATCAAGTTCCGCGGTGCCGACCCCATCCTGGGGCCGGAAATGAAATCCACGGGCGAAGTCATGGGTACCGGAGCGAGTTTCGGCGAGGCCTATGCCAAGGCGCAGTTTGCCTCCGGCGTTATACTGCCTGCAGGCGGCAGGGCGCTGCTGTCGGTGCGCGACGCCGACAAGCCGGCCTGCGTCGAGCTGGGCCGGGAGCTGATCGAGCGAGGCTTCGAACTGGTCGCGACCCACGGCACGGCGGCGGTCCTCAACGAGGCGGGCATAGAATGCGCCGGCATCAACAAGGTGCGCGAAGGCCGTCCCCACGTTGTTGACCTTATCAAGAACGATGAGGTCAATCTCATTGTCAATACCACGGAAGGCAAGCGCGCGATCGAGGAATCGCGTTCCATACGCCGCGAAGCCGTGGCGCACAAGGTGACTTATTACACGACGATCGCCGCAGCCAAGGCGACCGTCCAGGCTTTGGATTACATCGACATGACAGACGTAAACGAGTTGAAGACGCTCCACGGGAGATGCACATGAACCGAGTGCCCCTGACCGTTCGCGGCGCGGAACTGCTGCGGGCAGAGCTCAAGCGGCTCAAGAGCCAGGATCGCCCCCAAGTGGTGGCGGCGATTGCCGAGGCTCGTGCTCACGGCGACCTGAAGGAAAACGCCGAATACCATGCCGCCAAGGAGCAGCAGGGCTTTATCGAGGCGCGTATTCGCGAGATCGAGGCCAAGCTGTCTCAGGCCGAAGTCATTGACGTTGCGAAACTCAACCGCAACGGTCGGGTCGTATTTGGCGTAACTGTCGTCGTGGCTGACGTGGAGTCCGGCGATGAGCAGACTTACCAGGTCGTCGGCGAGGACGAGGCGAACATCAAGGAAGGACGCCTGTCCGTATCCTCTCCGTTGGCCCGTGCGTTGATCGGCCATACGGAAGGCGACGAAGTGCATGTGGCGACGCCCGGTGGCGAGCGTGATCTGGAAATCGTCGAGGTCCGCTACGAGTAAATTCGAACTTCACGGAGTCGCAGGCCAGTGAGTGCGCGGCGGGGCAAAAGCAAGCGTTGGGCGCAATCGCAGGCCCGCGATCCGTGGGTTCGCAAAGCGCGTGCGCGTGGGTTGCCGGCCCGGTCGGCGTTCAAGCTCGAGGAAGTGATCGAACGTCATCGATTGCTGCGTCCCGGGCAAACGGTGCTCGAGCTCGGCGCTGCGCCCGGGGGGTGGACGCGACTCGCCGTGCAGGCGGTCGGTCCTTCGGGATGGGTTGTCGGCATTGACCGGCTGGAGATGAAGCCGGTGCGCGGGGCCCGGATCCTGACCGCCGACTTGACCGAGCCCGGTGTCGTCGAGGAGTTGCGTGAGGCCCTGGCGGGCCCCGCAGATGTTGTACTTTGCGATATTGCCCCCAACTTAACAGGTATCAGGGACGTGGATGCCGCAAATCAGGCAGAATTGGCCGAAATGGCGTGCAGTTGTGCCGCGACGCTCCTGAAGCCGGGGGGCGCCTTTTTCATCAAGGCGTTCGAGGGTGAAGGCAGCCGGGCCTTGCGTCAGCGCCTGGAGCATGAATATGCCACGGTCAAGCGCCTGAAACCGGCGGCGTCACGGGATCGCAGCAGCGAGTTTTATCTCCTGGCACAGGGTCTTTCCAACCCGGACACTGCCCAGGATTGACATGAAAAACGGGTTGGAAACGTGCGTTGGCAGTTCGCTTCACGCGGCGCAGCGCGGTATAGTTAAGATAGTTTTGAGCCCGGCGTGCTTTTGTGACAGGCCGCGTTTGAGGCAGGGGTAAAAGATAGCGTGAAATTCAACGAAATCTGGAAACAGCTTCTCCTGTGGGGCGTCCTTATCGTCGTCGCCTTATTCATATTCAACAGTTTCAGGCCCAATACGCCCGAAGCGAAGAAGCTGTCCTACTCGGAGTTTGTTACCGACGCTACCAGCGGCAACGTCGGTTCTGTCACTTTCGAGCAGAACAATATCAGCGGCGTGCTTACCTCCGGGCAGAAGTTCGAGACCTATACGCCTGATGCCGATCACACCGACCTGGTCAAGACCCTGATCAAGAACAATGTCAAGGTCGACGCCAAGCCGCCGGCAAAGCCGTCCCTGTTCATGCAGATATTGATCAGCTGGGGACCGTGGATCCTGTTCATTCTCATCTGGCTGTTCCTCATGAAACAGCTGATGCAGGGCGCTAGCGGTGGCCGTGGGGCGATGTCGTTCGGCAAGAGCAAGGCGCGGATGATGTCCGAGGACCAGATCAAGGTGACTTTCTCAGACGTGGCCGGCGTGGATGAGGCCAAGGACGAAGTGTCCGAGCTGGTCGAATTCCTGCGCGATCCGGGCAAGTTCCAGCGTCTGGGCGGACGTATTCCCAAGGGCGTTCTGATGGTCGGCGCGCCGGGTACCGGCAAGACCTTGCTGGCACGCGCCATTGCCGGCGAGGCCAAGGTGCCGTTTTTCTCGATCTCGGGTTCCGATTTCGTGGAAATGTTCGTGGGCGTCGGCGCCAGCCGCGTGCGCGATATGTTCGAACAGGCCAAGAAGCACGCGCCGTGCATCATCTTTATCGACGAGATCGATGCCGTTGGCCGGCACCGCGGTGCGGGGCTGGGCGGCGGTCACGACGAGCGCGAACAGACCCTTAATCAGCTGCTGGTCGAGATGGACGGCTTCGAGGGTACCGAAGGCGTTATCGTGATTGCCGCGACCAACCGTCCCGACGTGCTCGATCCGGCGCTTCTGCGGCCCGGCCGGTTCGATCGTCAGGTGGTCGTGCCACTGCCCGACGTGCGTGGACGCGAACAGATCCTCAAGGTGCATATGCGCAAGCTGCCGCTCTCCGATGACGTGCAGCCGATGATAATCGCCCGTGGTACGCCCGGATTCTCCGGCGCGGACCTGGCGAACCTCACCAACGAGGCGGCGCTGATTGCGGCGCGTGGTAACCGTCGAGCGGTGGGGATGGAAGAATTCGAACGTGCCAAGGACAAGATCATGATGGGTGCCGAGCGGCGCTCCATGGCCATGAGCGAGGAGGAAAAGCGCCGCACGGCTTACCACGAGGCGGGGCATGCGATAGTCGGCCTGTCCGTACCCGAGCATGACCCGGTTTACAAGGTCACCATTATTCCGCGCGGACGGGCTTTGGGCGTCACCATGTTCTTGCCCGAAGAAGATCGCTATAGCGCGAGCAAGCAGCGGCTGAACAGCCAGTTGGCCAGCCTGTTCGGCGGGCGTCTGGCGGAAGAAATCGTGTTCGGCAAGGACCATGTCACCACGGGAGCCTCGAACGATATCGAGCGCGCGACCGAGATTGCGCGCAACATGGTGACCCGCTGGGGCCTGTCGGATAAGCTCGGTCCGCTGTCTTACACCGAGGAAGACGATGAGGTGTTCCTCGGGCGCGCCGTGACGCGTCACAAGCAGGTATCGGACGAGACCGCGCATACCATCGACGAGGAAGTCCGGGCCATCATCGATGCAGCCTACACGGGTGCGCGCGACATCCTGACACGCGAGCGTCCCAAGCTCGATGCCATGGCCGAAGCCCTGATCAAGTACGAGACCATCGACTCGGGGCAAATTGCCGACATCATGGCAGGCCGCACTCCACGCCCACCGCATGACTGGACCGACCCTGGTGGACCGGGCGATGAAGTGTCCGATGCGAGTAAGACGAGTGCCGGCAAGCAGGAACCCGGTGGGCCTATCGGTGATCCGGCCAACCAGCACTAATGTACGGCTGCCGGCTGACTTGATGGGGGTACGAATGCCCTCAGGTGGGACAGAGTTGGCCGAGGGAATCGAGTCATGACGGCATCAGGAGCTGCCGCAGCTTGGACGCCGCGTCTGGAGTGGAGCCGGGGCTTGCTGGAGCTGGATGCTCCGCGTGTCATGGGGGTTTTGAACGTAACACCCGATTCTTTTTCCGACGGCGGCCGTTATCTCGATCCCGGGTATGCAGTGGAGCATGCGCATGCCATGGTCGAGGAAGGTGCGGCGATTATCGATGTTGGGGGAGAATCCACGCGCCCCGGTGCGAAGGCGGTGGCTGCCGATGAAGAAATCGACCGGGTTTTGCCTGTCGTGAAGCGGCTGGTCAAGGAATTGAAGGTGCCCGTCTCGGTGGATACCGGCAAAGCCGAGGTGATCAAGGCGGTCACGGACGCGGGCGCAAGCCTCATCAATGACGTGTATGCCTTGCGGATGCCGGGCGCCCTGGATGCGGTAGCCGCGGCCGACTGCGCCATCTGCCTGATGCACATGCAGGGCGAGCCTCGTACGATGCAGTCCGATCCCCGTTACGACAACGTCGTGGAAGAAGTTTGCGAATTTCTGGAGGGCCGTGCCGATGCCTGTGTCGATGCCGGCATTCCGCCCGATCGTATCGTGCTCGATCCGGGTTTCGGTTTCGGCAAGTCGTTGGCGCACAACCTCGCCTTGCTGCGGCACCTGCCGGAGTTGCTGGATCTGGGTTATCCGATCATGGTGGGACTTTCGCGTAAATCCTCGATCGGCCGCCTGACGGGGGTGGAGACTCCCGAAGACCGCCTGGCCGGCTCGTTGGCTGCGGCCTCTCTGGCGGCCTGGTTGGGTGCCAGCCTGGTGCGTGCCCATGATGTCGCGGCAACGGTACAGGCATTGGCGGTCATTCATGCAGCAAGGAGGCAAGCATGAGCGCACCCAGAAAAAAACGCTGGTTCGGCACCGATGGTATCCGTGCCCGGGTCGGTGAGCCGCCTCTGACACCTGAGTTCGTGCTGCGCCTGGCCTGGAGTGCTGCGCGCGTGCTCAATCACGGCGAAGGCGGCGGCATGGCCGTGGTGGGCAAGGACACCCGGCGCTCCGGCTACATGTACGAATCCGCCCTGGAAGCCGGTTTCTCCGCAGCCGGGATGGATATCCGCCTGCTGGGGCCTATTCCTACGCCGGCGGTGGCTTATATCACCCGAACCTTTCGGGCAAGCCTGGGGGTGGTGATCAGCGCCTCCCACAATCCTT
>Ga0307440_1000308_pt1 | contig 23767 bp, 18 predicted proteins | sample SalMarWE160410MG_FD_202150 | JGI IMG/M metagenome (GOLD analysis project Ga0307440, IMG submission 202150) | Salt marsh sediment microbial communities from the Plum Island Ecosystem LTER, Massachusetts, United States - WE1604-10 | ecosystem: Environmental > Aquatic > Marine > Intertidal zone >...
CTGAAAGGCAGCAACCGTCTGATATGGACAGTGGCGGGCGCCGGCTTCGTATGGCTGTCATTCTTGCTGGTCCTGACCATCGGAGACTTTGTCACCCGCGTGCCGATCGGCCCTGGGCCCTGATAGGTCGCCGGTCCGGTCACAATCGACGGGGCAACCGAGTTGATGAGGTGAGCACGGCCATAGGTATAATGTGGCCGTGTTTTGCATTTCAACCCATCTGCTCATGGGCTGGCGGCGTGCGTTCGATCGTCTGCTCGCCCGAGCCGTCGTTCGGATTGATATCTGATGCCTGAATTCGAAGCCATTATCGGTTTGGAAACGCACATTCAGCTCAACACAGAAAGCAAGATCTTCTGTGGCTGCAAGGCCGACTCTTGGGGTGACCCACCCAACACGAACATCTGCCCGGTGTGCTGCGGGCTGCCCGGTGTCCTGCCGACTCTGAACTCGGCGGCCGTGGAAAAGGCGGTTCTGTTGGCTGCGGCGATGCAAGCCGATTCTATTCAGCCTCTCTCCTATTTCGCTCGCAAGAATTACTTCTACCCCGATCTCCCCAAGGGATATCAGATCAGTCAGTATGACGAGCCGCTGGCGCGGGGCGGAGAGATGCGCCTGCCTTTGGACGACGGCCAGTCACTCAGGGTGAGGATCGCCAAGCTGCATCTGGAAGAGGATGCCGGCAAAACCATTCGGGAGAGAGATCGGCGCTTGATCGATTTCAATCGGTGCGGCGTGCCCTTGATCGAAATGGTCACCGAACCTGATCTCCGCTCGGCGGACCAGGCGGCCCACTACCTTATCCGTCTGCGTCAGCTACTGCGCTGGTTGGGGATCTCCGAAGGCGACATGGAGAAGGGGCAACTTCGGTGTGACGCCAATGTCTCCATTCGCCAAATCGGAACCACGGGGCTCAACGCCAAGACCGAGATCAAGAATGTCAATTCCATCGAGGCCGTTCGCCAGGCAATCCAGGCGGAGATCGAACGACAGATTAGGGAAGTAGATCAGGGTGGCGCGGTCGAAGCGTGGACACTCAACTGGGACGAGGACACTGGCACGCTTCACAAGATGCGCTCCAAGGAGACGGAGGCGGACTACCGTTACTTCCGTGAACCTGACCTGCTGCCGATCGTGCTCACCGAGGATTGGAAAAGCCAAATCCTGGCAGGGCTGCCCGAGCTCCCCTTGGCCCGCCGAACGAGATTCACCGAGCAGTACGGGCTGCCGGAATACGACGCTGAGATCCTGACCGAAGAGCGAAGCCTCTCCGAGTACTTTGAGGCCGCCGTCGCCGCAGGTCAGGTAGACGCCAAGGCGATCTCGAACTGGTTGATGAATGATGTTTTGCGGCTCATTCGGGAGCAGCACAGTCTGGCGGCCAACCTGGCTTTGAAGCCCGAGCACCTGACTCACATTGTGGGCATGGTGGAGCGGGGGGATATCACGGCCAACACCGGAAAAGAGCTGTTGGACAAAGTTAACCAGAGCGGGCGATCCCCTCAGGAGATCGTGGAGACAGAGGGGCTGGCCCAAGTCTCGGACGAGGCGGCGCTTGGCCGTATTGCGGCAGATATCGTGGAATCCAATCCCGAGCAGGTGGCCACCTACCGAGGCGGAAAAACGACCGTCATCGGGTGGTTTGTGGGGCAGGTCATGCGGGAGACCCAGGGGAAGGCAAACCCGCAGGCAGTCAAGAAGGTTCTAGAGGATCTGTTGTCTGAATGACGCTTTCAGGTGCGCCTGAGGAGTCCCTGCCTCCCGAGAGCTTAGCCTTCTCCCTGAGGCCGGCCCGTGAAGATGAACAATCCCTCATCAAGTCCTTCATCCGGAATGAGCATCTCAACCCCCTCAGCCTGAACTGGCGCCATTTCTGGTTGGCCGAGAGGGCGGCCGGCGAGATCGTCGGCTGCGGTCAGGTGAAGACCCACGGAGATGGCAGTCGGGAACTGGCGTCACTTGTGGTGCTTCCGGCCTGGCGCAGCCGGGGTGTGGCAGGGAGCCTGATCTCACGGCTGAAACAGGAAGCCGGTCCCCCCCTTTGGCTCACATGCAGATCGGGCCTGATTCCCTTCTACGCCAAGTTTGGCTTCCAGGATGTGACCCACTCGGAGGACCTTCCGCCTTATTTCCGGCGACTGCGCGGCTTGGCCAAGGTGTTTCTGCGTCTTGTGAGACCGAGAGAGTCCATGGCAGTGATGGTGTGGTCGGGTGGTGCCGGAGAAGATGCGTTTCCCGGCTAGGGTCCCGCGGTGGCCGGTCCGGTGAAATCGTAGCTGACGTTATCGCCGCTGGGCGTGGCCAGAATGGCGGGCACGACGCCGCCCTCAAAACGTGCCAGGCTCCAGTTCCCAACACTTCCCTTCAGGTAGATGAAGCGCGCATCATCCTGCCAACGCAGCTTAGTGCCCTGCCCAAAATCCAACTTCGGCGCAGAAGGCGTTCCGACGTGGAGCTCGCTGGGACCACCTGAGCTGTATGCGAAACGCAGCGCATTCACCGACCAACCTTCCCACTTGATATTGCCTTGATCGTAGGTTTCAATCCCGGACCCGTCCGGATGAGCCAACATCAGGTTGGGAGGCGCGCTGCTGCTTGCTCCTGGCCGAAGGAAGGCGACCCAATCCTGGGTTGGCGAGAGGCTCGGAGCGGAGCCAGCCTGGATGAAAAAGAAATCTCCTGGGATCTGCCCCAACTGGGTAGCACTGCCATCGCTAGCCGATACCGACCATATGGTGCCACTCGGGTTCGAGCCCAAGGGATCGGCCGAGGGGATGGCGACGCCGAAGCCGGTGGAGTTCGTTCGCCAGATGGGCTGAGCGTAGTATTGATACTCGCTGTAGGTGGTAACCGGATCGTAGGCAATCACATTTGAATGTAGATCGGTGCCATCCACTTTGGCCAGGCTGATTGACTTGGGCTGCACGATGACCACGTGCGTACCGTCCGGCGAAATCGTGAAATCGCCGCCGGCATCAGGGGCAAAGATGGTGTCAAGCTGACCGGTGTCGACGTCCAGCTGCAGCCCATCGTTGTACTTGAAGTTGCCGGGGAAATTGCCGAAGGCCCTGGTGTTCATCATCAGACGGTGCGTGCCCGGAATGAAGGCGATTTGAGAGACATCGTTGTGGTCGAAATTCTGCAGCGGGTAGAGCCCATCCCACTGCTGAGGCGTCATCAGGGCGCGGTCGCCGGTCCCATCCCGATTGATCACCCGAACCTCGGAGGGCACGTTTTGGTTGGCGGGCCGTCTCAGGTAGACGATGCGTTCGCCATCGCTGGAGATCAAGACCTTGTACGAGTTGCCGCTGGATGTCAGTTGGACGGGAGCCGCGTCGCCGTCGACGAGCCACACGTTCCCAGCGTCCGTGTAGACGATGCGCAGCACAGGAGACGGCCCCAGCGGCGGCTGAGGTGCCGGCTCGGTGGCGGTGGCAGCCGCTTGAGTTGGCTCGGACGGGGGCTGAGTGGGGGTCGGTTGGGCCGGGGCCAAGGCAGTGAGCGTCGCGGCCACGCCGGTGGCAAGGGCGTGTGACTGTGCTTCTGGTGTTGACGTGGAGCTGGGCAGTGCGCAGGCCAAACTCGCCACCAAAAGGACGATCGGTGCAAACCAAATCTTTGAGTTCATAACTTCCTCTTTGTGAAAACTGTCACAAATGACCTCGGGCGGACAACCCGGGCATTGTACAAGACCTTGGTCGGGCCGGAAACTGGGCCAGCTTGAGAGGAAGTGTGAGTATGGCTTGCCTTGGCCCCTTCTTAGAAGCCGGTCACGCGCCTAATCGTAGGTGTAGAAGCCGCGGCCCGATTTGCGGCCCAGATAGCCGGCGTCTACCATCTTGCGCAGGAGCGGTGCCGGCCGGTACTTATCTTCGCCGAGGTCCCGCTGCAGGACTTCCATGACATACAGCACCACATCCAGACCAACCAGGTCACACAGGGTCAGCGGACCCATCGGGTGGTTCATGCCCAGCTTCATCACCGTGTCGATGGCCTCAGGCGTGCCGACTCCCTCCTGGAGCGCGAAAACGGCTTCGTTGATCATCGGACACAAGATGCGGTTGGATATGAAGCCAGGTGAATCGGCGGCTTCAACGGGCTCCTTGCCCATCCGCCTCCCGACTTCGATGGCAAGCTTGGTGGTCTCATCCGACGTGGCCAGACCTCGCACCACTTCCAGCAGACGCATCAAGGGTACCGGGTTAAAGAAGTGCATGCCCACCACGCGGTCCGGCCGCTTGGTGGCGGCGCCGATCCGGGTCAGCGAAATGGAAGATGTATTGGAAGCCAGGACGGCCTTTTCGGGTGCCAGGCTGTCCAGCTGAGTGAAAAGTTCGAGTTTCAGTTTCGGGTTTTCGGTGGCGGCCTCCACCACCAGATCGGCCTCACGCGCCGCTTCCATGTCGAGGGCTGTGGCGATGCTCAGGGCGGCCGCCTTCTGCTCTTCGTCGATTTTTCCCTTTTCGGCAAGCCGTGCCACGGATTTGGCGATGGTCTCCTGGCCGCGGGCGACGGCGTCGGAGTCCACATCGGTCATGGTGACTTCGTAGCCGGAAACGGCGGCCGTCTGGGCGATGCCGTTGCCCATCGTGCCGGCACCAACTACGACGATCTTCCTGATGTCCATTTGAAGCGGCTCCTCGTTGAATGGTGAAGTGTGCGGGTGAGGGGTCTATTCGATCTCTACGGCCAGGGCCACGGCTTCTCCGCCGCCCAAGCACAGGGTTGCCAGGCCGCGTTGGGCGCCGCGTCGACGCATGGCGAACAGCAGAGTGGTGAGGATCCTGGCACCGGTTGCCCCCAGGGGGTGACCCAACGCAATGGCGCCACCGTGAACGTTCACCTTTTCCCAATCCCAGCCCTGGTCGGCCAAGGCATAGCCGTTGGCCAACGCCTGGGCGGCGAAGGCTTCGTTCAGCTCAATGAGGTCCACGTCTTCAAGCGTCCAACCCACTTTCTCGAGAAGTAGAGGGATTGCCAGTGCCGGAGCCGTGAACATCTCTTTGGGCGGAACAGCGGCCTGAGCGTAGCCGACAATACGCGCCATCGGAGCGAGGCCGCGGCCTTTGGCCCATGCCCGGCTGGAGAGAACCAAAGCGGCTGCGCCGTCGTTGAGGCCAGGGGCGTTGGCCGCTGTGACGCGACCGTCCTGTTTGAAGGCCGGTTTTAGTGCGGCAATCTTCTCCAATGAAGTGTCTCGCCGTGGTCCCTCGTCCTCGGCAAATGTATGTGTCCCGTCCTTTGCGATAGGCACATCCAGGGGGAGGATCTCGTCTTCGAAGGCCCCCGAGTCGATGGCCTGGAGGGCGCGCTGGTGGCTCTGCAGCGCGAGCCGGTCCATCGCTTCACGCGTGACTTCGAATTCGTCGGCGATCCACTCTGCGGCCATGCCCATCGACCAATTCTCGAACGGATCCCACAATCCATCGTGAAGCAAAGCATCCCGAAGCTGCTGGTCGCCGTATTTCAGGCCGCGCCGGCCGCTGACGAGGTGTGGGGTGTTGCTCATGCTCTCCATACCCCCGGCGACGAGCAGCTTCGCGTCGCCAGCCTTGATCGCCTGTGCCCCGATCATGCAAGCCTTGAGTCCCGAACCGCAAACCTTGTTGAGAGTCGTGGCGCCCACGCTGGTTGGAAGGCCAGCGCCAATGGCCGCCTGCCGGGCGGGGGCTTGGCCCAATCCGGCAGAGACAACGTTGCCCATGAGCACCTCATCGATCTCGTTGGGGGTGTCAATGCGAGCCCTGCGTACGGCTTCGCGCACCACCTCCGCGCCGAGATCGGTGGCCGACATGCCAGATAGGCTCCCCTGAAACCGGCCGATGGGGGTTCGTACGGCGCTGAGAATGACGGGTTGGTTTTCGTCGACGGTGGAGGTCATAGTTACTCTCAATGCCGCGGCTCAAATCCCAGGTGCTGGTGGGTTGTCCTGCGGTCAACCCCAACCCTGGCTGAGCCGGGAATAGGTCTCCTCGAGCGACTCGGGGAGCACACGTGTGTCCGATGTGGTCGACATGAAGTTCGTATCCCCGTTCCAGCGGGGGACGATGTGGACATGGACATGGTCTATGATCCCTGCGCCTGCGGCCTGGCCGATGTTAATACCCAGGTTGAAGTCCTGGGTCGCATAGGTTTGGCGGATCTTTGCCAGGGCAAGATTGGAAAGCTGCATCAACTCAGCGAGCGTCCCATCGTCGAGCCGTTCAATGGACGGTTCGTGGGCGTTGGGAACAACCATGACGTGCCCGCTGGTGTACGGGAAGCGGTTAAGGATGATAAATGCCTTCTTGCCACGGTGGAGGATGAGGTTGCCGGGCCCGTCGGGTTGGCTCAAAGCTCTGCAGAAAACGCAGACATCACTCTTGGAGTCGTCCTCGATATAGGCCATTCGCCAGGGCGCCCAGACATGGTTCATGATCGGTTCCCCGATTCTAACATAACCCGCTCATTCGACCTCATGGCACGCGGATTGCACCCAAGCTACAATGCGATCATGTTGACGGTTGAGAGATTACGTGCCGGGTTGCCCGTCGACGGGCTCGGGGAGCCATTGTATTTCTTCAGCACTATCGGCTCTACGAGCCAATACGCGCGTGAACTGGCCGAGCAAGGGGCACCTCACGGCACGCTGGTGGTGGCCGATGAGCAGACCGCCGGGCGCGGCCGGGGGGAAAACCAATGGTCAACCCCCCCCCAAAGCGCCATCGCCTTCAGTTTGGTCCTGCGGCCTGATACGCTTGCTCCGGATCAGCTTGGTGGGATGAACGCCATCGGCTCCTTGGCCGTTGTGGAGGCCATAGAGGGCCTGGGCGGAGAGGCCGAGATCAAGTGGCCCAACGATGTCTTAGTGCATGGGGCCAAAGTGGCGGGTGTACTGACCGAAGCGACCTGGCGCGGTAACGTACTTGAGTGCGTCTTGGTCGGTGTGGGTGTGAATGTCCACCCTGGATCGGTTCCCGATTCAGAAACCATTGCCTTTCCGGCGGCCTGTCTGGATGCTGAGCTCAATGCCAGGACCGATCGCCACCAACTTTTGATGGCGATCCTGGAGAATCTGGCTGGGAGGGTTAAGGATCTGGGTTCCCCTGCCCTGGTGCAGGCTTGGCATGACCATCTGGCATTTAAGGGTAAAGTCGTGAGAGTTGAGACTCCGTCAGGCGCTGTTGAAGGACAGTTGGCGGGGCTTACGCCCAGCGGCTTTGTAAAGCTGGAGATCGCGGGCTCTGGCCTGACCGAAATCGGCGGAGAAGGCGCCTCGCTGCGGCCGATTGACACCTAGAGCGACTGGTTTAGACTGGTATGAAGTGGCGCACCCCTGAGAGGGGAGGAGCTCAAAATGTATGATGATCTGCGGAATCTGACCGACCAGGAGGAATCTCCCTACGAGGAGAAATCCATCGATTCTTACAACGAACCCACGCTGCAGAAGCGGATGTTTGGCATGACGGCCGGGCAGCGGTTGCTCCTGTCGGTGCTTTTGTTGGCGGCCGTGATCGTGATGGGCCTGATGGTCCTTCTGGTGACCCAAAAGATCTGGCCGTACTGAAGGTTCGGGGTTTGATTCAATCTATCAAGTCATGAACGGCGGCGGGCCGGCATCGTCCTGGCCACCGCCATGGATTGCTCCCGCTTCATGATTCCCGGCGGGAGTTTTGCATTTCGGCGATGAGAACTTTGTCTGGGATAGATAGGAAAACTTGGACGACCTTGGGGTCGAACTGAGTACCGCTGTTGTCGCGAATAACCTGCCGGGCGGTTTCCAGCGACTGAGCCTTGCGATAGGGACGATCCGAGGTGATGGCATCAAACGCATCGGCCACAGCGAAAATTCGTGCGCCGATCGGGATGGCCTCTCCGGCCAGACCCTTAGGATAGCCGGTGCCGTCATAACGTTCCTGATGTGCGTAAATCACGTCCAGGGGGCGGTTGAGGAAAGGTATCCCGGCAAGCATGCGCCGACCGAATTCCGGATGCTTACGCATGATTTCCCACTCATCATCGTCAAGGGGGCCTGGTTTGCGCAGTATCGCATCTGGAATGCCTATCTTTCCGATGTCGTGGAGCAAGGCTCCGCGCTGCAGGTTGTTGAGATCATCTTCGGGGTAGGCCATCTCGGCGGCGATCAGCAAGGCGAAGCGCACCACACGCTGAGAATGCCCTTCCGTCTCCCGGTCCCGAGTGTCCAGCGCGGCAACCAGAGCATCGAGGGTCTGGTCGTATGCCTCGGCCAGGGCGTTGAACAAGCGTGCATTCTCAATCGCCACCGCGGCCTGATGGGCAAACAACGTCAAGAGCGTGCGATCTTCTTCGTTGAACAAGCCCTCCTGGAGACGACTGTCGGCATACAAGACGCCGATCAGGCGGTCCTTGGCCTTGAGAGGCACGCACAGAATTGACCGCAGGCTGTAGGCGATGATGCTCTCCTGGGCGGAGAAGCGCGGGTCATCCAGGGCGTTGGTCGTCAAAATGGGCGTGGCGTGAGCCACCACCCAATCGACCACAGTGCGGCTGACGTGAATCTCCTGGGCTTTGAGAGACGCGCGCTCCCAGTTGCGGGCCACGCGTGTCTGCAACTCACCTGTCTCGTCCTTCAGCATCAGGAATCCGCGATCTGCCCCCGTCAGTCGGATGATTGTGTCCATTACCTCGCGCAGCACCGTTTGTAGATCGAGTGAGGAGTTGACCATCCGGCTTATCTCAGCCAGGGCCAGCAGGTTGCCGCGCTGTTGCTCGGACCTGGCGACCTCAGACTGGATCCCCCTGAGCAGATGCGACATCTGGGTTAATGATGTGAGTAGGTGCTGCGGCGCCTCTGCTCCCTGCGTGCGGGCAAAGGCCTCCAACTCGGCCCGAAGCGCTTCGGCCTGCAAGCTGAGCCGTTCCAGATGCTGATCGGGGGTGGGGCGGATGGTGAGATCGCTCATGATCTAACCTGAGGGTCTCCAACTTTGACCACCATTGTGCCACTCATGGGCTCAGCGAAAGGTGGTCCGGGGCGGCTGATTCCACGGCTGACTTGGACCAGGCGAAAGGCAGATACTTGATCTGCCGCCAGGTGTCCGTCTGATCGATGTAGTGGGGACTGAAGGCATGGCCAGATTCGCCTGTGGTATGGATCCACAAGGTGTTGTCCCAGTTGGACAAGTCATTGATGATGCGCAACGAGGGCAGGGAGGTAACGTCGAATCCCTTGTCCACTTTCCAGGCCGTTGCGTTAACGATGGACGTGCCGCCGCTGACGGCATAAGGACCCCGGTTCAACAGCGACTCGATAGGGCCAACCCCCGACTCGCCCAGACTCTGGTTTCGGAAGGTGGCGGTATGAAGCTCGCCCCAGGTCCATCTTGAAGGATCTGATCCCATGATGGTTCTTCCTTGGTCGATGGCCTGGGAGAAAGCCGAGTGTAGGATGTCATCTCGAGTTTCGACGGTGTCGGTTGTGTGATCATCCCACCACGGACTGTTTGGCGCGGCAAGTAACGTGGTGAAAACAGCGAAGGCGCGTGATCCGTCGGGAAGCGGGCCGTTGGGCAGCTCATCCGAAAAGGTTGAGAGAATCAATTGGCGCCAGAACAGATTGAACACCGCTGCCTGGCTTGAGCCGAGTGTGTCCTGATGGTCCCAATTCTTGAGGTTGTCCAACGCCTGACTAATGACCGGATCGTCAAAATGCAGCTTTGACAAATAGGGAAGAGCTATCGCAGTTCCAGGATCGAGATCGTCACCTTGGATGGCTTGAATGTCTTGGAGGGAGAGCTTGGGCTTGGCCCTAATCATCTGGACAATGCGGGCGGCGCGGTATCCATAATCCCAATCCCGGCTGATGAAATCAGGATATGAGTTGCCGACAACGGCGTTGTTTGCGGTTGCGATGTAATCGTCACTTGGGTTGAAGGCTGACGGCAGTTGATCGAAGGGGATCATGCCCGTCCAATCGTAGTCGGTCGTCCAGCCTGGTGAGGGGAGCCAGCCATCGCCGGATGCGCGGATGGGTACATTGCCCGGCATCTGGTAGCCGATGTTGCCTTGGGTGTCGGCGTAGATGAGGTTCTGGGATGGGACGGCGAAATCTCTGAGCGCGTTGCGGAAGGCATCCCAATCCGAGGCGCGATCGTATTCCAGCACCGCCGCGAACACCCTGGAAGGCTGGAGCGCTGTCCATTGGAGCGATAAGGCGTAAGGCTCCGGCAGGTCGATCCCGGCATTGTCGGTGAAGTTCTCCAACTTGGCATAGGTGGTGCTCACGATCGGGCCGTGACGTGTGTAGCGGACCGTAAGATCAACATCCTTTCCGCCGGACACACGAATTGTCTCATGCACGATCTTCATATCCTGCCACTGCCCATTGAGTTGGTATTGGTCTGGATTGTCCGGATTGATCCTTTCAATGAAGAGATCCTGCACATCCGGGCCGACATTGGTCAGTCCCCAGGCAATATGACCGTTGTGCCCGATGATCACACCGGGCGCGCCGGCGAAAGAGAATCCCCCAACTTCGTAGCGGCAACTGGGGCTCAGGGTACGGCAGTGAAGGCCGATTTGGTACCAGATCGAAGGCATCTGAATGGCAAGATGGGGGTCGTTGGCCAGGATGGGCTGCCCCGATTGCGTTCGCTGACCGCTGACCACCCAGTTGTTTGAGCCGATCCCGGGAAGGCCACCTCCCAGGAGCGTGTTGAGGCGGGATACCTTGCCGGAGAGAGCCCCTAGAGCCGGTTCGGATTGCAGGATAGCGCGCATGCTAGCGCTTGGGATTTGAGCGCCGGCTGGCCCATAGTCCTTGACGATGACGGGGTGGTCGGGAGGGTAGGGCGGGTAAAGCTGGTTCAATTGCGCGGGCGAAAGGGTCTTCAAGAGTTGGGCCCGCTCGATCTCACCGTCCATGTTACCGCCCAGGTCCCAGGCCATAGCCTTTGCCCAAGTCAAAGTGTTGATGGGTGCCCACGGGGCGGGTTGGTAGCTGGGGCTGAGCAGCTTCAAGATCCCGTACTCGACGGAGAGCGAGGTGCCCGTGTGATCGGCCAAATAGGCGTTGACGCCGTCGGCATACGCCTGAAGTATCGTCAGCGTGGAAGGGTCAATCTGCTCCAACTCTTGCTGCGCCACACGTTCCCACCCCATGGTGCGGATGAACTTGTCGGTGTCAACCTGTGAAGCGCCGAACATTTCGGCCAAGCGGCCGGCACCGACATGGCGCCAGAAATCCATCTGCCAAAAGCGATCTTGGGCCGTGACGTAACCTTGTGCCATAAAGAGATCGTGTTCGTCGGAGGCGTAGATGTTGGGAATGCCGGAAGCGTCGCGGTAGACATCGACCTGTCCATGCAAGCCTGGCACGGTCAGGTTTCCCTGGACGATGGGCATCGACCGCTGGACGCCCATCCATCCAAGCCCTCCCAAAATGATCGCCAAGATGACAATGACGGACAGCCCACCAAGCAGCCAACGCCGTGTTCGTTCGGGCATCAAAGCCTCCGAATCTTGGGGAAGAGTACGAGTTCTAGCATCAGGACGGCGGCTTGTCAATTCGGAGGGCAAGTCCAGCCGTTTTGAGGCCGAAAACTCGGCCCCGTGCGGGCTGTCGAAAATAGAACAAATGGGCTGAAATAGGCTTGTTCAAAGGGCGAAATCGGGCCTGCCGCGGTATAATTAGGAGGTTAAGAATCTGGCCCCCCGACCGGGGCAAATCTGGTCCCGAAATCACCCGAAAGAACAGGCATTCATGGAAATTGGAACCGTTCGACAAGTCGACATCGACGAACAGATGCGGGGTGCCTATCTCGATTACGCGATGAGCGTGATCGTCTCGCGGGCTATCCCCGATGCGTCGGACGGCTTAAAGCCCGTACAGCGCCGAATCTTGTATGCGATGCACGATATGGGGATCCGGGCGAACTCCTCCTATAGGAAATCGGCCCGTATTGTCGGCGATGTGCTGGGCAAGTTCCACCCTCACGGCGATTCGGCGATCTATGATGCCATGGCCCGGATGGCGCAGGACTTCTCGATGCGCTATCCGCTGGTCGACGGTCAGGGCAATTTCGGCTCGATTGACGGCGATTCGCCGGCGGCCATGCGGTACACCGAGGCGCGTCTGGCCCGAATCGCCGAAGAACTCCTGGTAGATATCGATAAGAACACGGTTGATTTTTCCGACAACTTCGATGGCTCCCTCCAGGAGCCGAATATCCTGCCGGCTCAGCTCCCCAATCTGCTCCTGAATGGCGCATCTGGCATCGCTGTGGGCATGGCGACCAATATCCCACCCCATAATCTTCGGGAGCTGGCCCAAGCCATCGATTTCATGATCGATCACGATGATGATCAAGACTCGGTCACCGTCGAGGATTTGATGCAGTTTGTCACCGGCCCCGATTTTCCCACCGGCGGCATGATTGTCGGGATCGAAGGGGTCAAGCAGGCGTACAGCACGGGCCGGGGCAGGATTGTGATGCGGGCGGTGGCGCACATCGAGGAGATGGCGGGCAATCGCTTCAAGATCGTCATCACTGAGATCCCATACCAGGTCAACAAGGCCGGTCTCATCGAGCGGATCGCCCAACTTGTACGCGATGGCCGGCTGGACGAGATCTCCGACCTACGGGATGAATCCGATCGCCGCGGCATGAGCGTGGTGGTGGAACTCAAGCGCGGCGCTCAGCCCAAGAAGGTCCTCAATCAGCTCTTCAAATACACCGCCCTTCAAAGCACGTTTGGGGTTCAACTCCTGGCTCTGGTCGATGGGGAACCTCGGCTTCTGACGCTCAAGAAGTCACTCCAGATTTACATCACCCATCGGCAGCGGGTTATCACGCGTCGCTCGGAGTACGAGTTGGAGAAGGCGCGTGCGCGCGGTCACATCCTGGAAGGCCTGTTGATTGCCTTGGCTAATCTGGACGCCGTGATCAAGACCATTCGGCGATCAGAAGATGCCGACGTCGCCAAAGAGAACTTGATGAACAAGTTCAAGCTTTCGGAACCCCAGGCTCAGGCCATTCTTGACATGCAGCTCCGTCGTCTTGCGGCTCTCGAGCGCGAGAAGATTGAAAACGAACACAAGGACATTGTCAAACAGATCAAATATCTGGAAGACCTGCTGGCGCACCCCAAGAAGATGCTCCTCCTCGTCAAGGAAGAGCTCGATCAGGCGGTCGAAAAGTACGGCGACGAACGGCGAACTCGGATCGCACCCGACGCAAGTGAGGAATTCAACGAGGAGGACCTTGTCGCGGACGAAGCCGTGCTGGTCAGCGTGACCGAGCGGGGCTACGTCAAGCGGGTCGCCGCTTCGACATATCGGCGCCAAGGGCGGGGTGGGCGCGGCCTGATAGGACATACGATGCGCGATGAGGACGAAGTGGTCATGCTCGTTCCGGCGCGGTCGTTGGACACCATGTTGTTCTTCTCCGACAAGGGGAAGGTGTACTCGGAGCGCGTCTATCAAGTCCCGGACGCGGACCGAACAGCTCGCGGCATTCCGATGGTGAACATCCTGAGCATGGATGCGGACGAAACCATCACCGCCATCACCGTAGTTGCGGACTTTGATGAGGCCAGTTTCTGTACTCTGGCCACACGAAAAGGCAAAATCAAGCGCGTTGCGCTGTCTGAGTTCTCATCCGTGCGGCCGTCGGGGCTGATTGCTATGAACCTTGCCAAGGGCGACACGCTGGGGTGGGCACGGCTGACCAGCGGCAAGGACGACATCATCCTTGTGACCGCCAATGGCCAGGCGCTGCGCTACCACGAGAAGAATGTGCGTGCCATGGGCCGGCCGGCAGCGGGCGTGAAGTCAATAGGTCTGCGCAAGGGGGATTATGTGGCTTCAATGGATGTTGTTGACAAGAAGGCGGATCTGCTTGTCGTCACAGAGAATGGATTTAGCAAGCGCACGCCCCTCTCCGAATATCCAACCAAGGGGCGCGGCACGTATGGTGTCCTGACACTCAGCCGGGATAAGATCAAGCAGACCGGCAAGGTTGTGGCGGCGCGGGTTGTCGAAATCGATGATGATTTGAGCATCATCTCCTCCGGCGGCATCATCCTGCGCACCAAGGTTCGCACCATCAGCCAGACGGGGCGGGCGACGATGGGTGTGCATGCCATCGACCTGAAAAAGGGTGAGACGGTGGCCGGCGTGGCCAGGATCTCGGCTCGTGAGCTTGAACAAGCCGGGGTGCAAGAAGAGGCTGAATCAGGGGACGCCAAGCAAGGCCAGGCCGCCGCGTCAGGGGAAGGGGGAAACAAAGGGGGCAAAGCCAAAGGCAAAGGGAAGCCAGCTGCCAAGAAGAAGGCCGCAGCCAAGAAGAACAAGCCGGCCAAGAAACCCCCATCGGGTAAGAAGAGCTGAAGCGTCTCGAGTCAACGCCCGAATCTCCCTGCCGGCCCGACGTACGGGCCGGCAGTTCCTTTTTGCTGCCTGGGGGGGAATCGGCAAATGCGCAGGGGACTCGATCAGTCGGTAAGAACCAGGCCGCCGTCATCGTCCCATTTGGCCCGCTGGCGCGACCCGCTGGCGCCGATCAGCCTTTGGGCAAGGGCAGCCAGGTGATCAGCATCATCGGAAGAGATAAAGGTAAGTGATCCTGGGGCCCCCTCGGCGACAAGCAGGCCATGCGAATCGAGCAGGCGGCGCGTTTGCCGGGCGACGGCCGGGGCAGGATCGATGACCTTCACGGCCGGCCCCACGATCTCTTCTAGAATCGGGATGATGAAGGGGTAGTGGGTACAACCCAAGACGAGGGTGTCAATACTATCCGCCAGAAGCGGCTTGACGGCATTGGCCAGGATCTCGCGAGTGGACCGGCTCGAGAGGTCACCAGCCTCGATCCGCTCCACCAGTCCAGGGGCCGTGGCCTGATGGATGTTTAGGCCCTCGCCAAAGCGTTCGACCAAGGATGAGAACAACTGTCCTTGAAAGGTGGCTGGCGTCGCCAGCACCCCGATATGGCCGCTCTTCGTGACCTTGGCCGCAGGCTTGACGGCCGGTTCCATGCCGACGAACGGCACATCGGGCAGTCGTTCTCGCAACCCCTTTAAAGCGGCAGCTGAGGCCGTATTGCAGGCGACAACGATGAGCTTGGCGTCTAGCGCAAGCAGTAGGTGGGTGATACCCAGGCTGAAGCTGGCCACTTCCTCCAGCGATCGGGGGCCGTAGGGGACGTGGGCCTGATCGGCAAAGTACAGGATGTTTTCGGCCGGGAGTGATCGCCGGATGGCCGCCAGGATAGAGAGACCGCCGACACCCGAATCGAAAACACCAATCGGCCGCGGATCGCTCATGATAGATGGCGGACAAGGGGGGCGAGTCGTCGTTTGCTCCCGGACGACCCGTGTGCTGTGTTTGGCATAAGCAGCAGGTTAACAGGAGAGCCAGAAAAAGAAAAGGTGCAGCCGGCGGCTGCACCTGGTCGAATTTGGGGGGAGATTAGGCTTTGCGCTTTTCCTTGAGGCGGGCGCGCTTTCCGGTCCGCTCACGGAGGTAGTAGAGCTGGCCTCGGCGCACGCGTGCGTTGCGCTCGATTTCAACCTTTTCGAGCAACGGCGAGCGCACCATGAAGGTCCGCTCGACGCCAATGCCGTGAGAGGCGATACGGCGCACGGTAAAATTGGCGCTGTTGCCGCCCTTCCTGATGCGAATCACCGTGCCACGGAACTCCTGAATTCGCTCCCGGTCGCCTTCTTTAATGCGGACATGGACATTCACGCTGTCGCCAGGGTGCAATTGGGGGATGTTCTCGTTGTCCGGCGCCACCGGCACACGCACCGGGGCGTTGCTGTCAGTCTGGTCGCTCATGGTATTCACCCTTATGCCTGGTGTTCAGATAGTCGGCCGCCCTTTGCGGGCGGCACAAGAGACGAGTATAACACAGGCTCGGTGAGGACGTCCACGGGGTCTTTGCGCTGGCGCGGCAGCTCGACAGCGTCTGCGGCATATGCCGCCGCGACATTCGCCGGACCCGATGTGTATGATGGATAGGAAGAATGCCCGAGCTGACGGACCAAGCCTTGGTGTTGGGCGCCCTGCGCGGAGAGGTCCAGGCCTATGGGGAGCTGGTGCGACGCTACCAGACGTCGGTATACAATGTCTGTTATCGTTTGATGGGCGAGCGTCAAAGCGCCGAAGACCGGGCCCAAGATGCCTTTGTGCGGGCCTACCGACGCCTAGAGACATTTGACGTCGAACGGCCCTTTGGCCCCTGGATCCGACGGGTGGCGACCAATGTGTGCCTAAATCACCTCAACCGCGCCGATCCTGCCACAGCCCCTCTTGAAGAGGAGTTTGGCGAGTACGCGGTCGCCAGCCTTGGGCAGCCGGAGAAGGAACTGCAGCGGGCAGAAAGGGCGCAGAGTGTGAGGGCGGCGCTGCAAACGCTGCCTCCGCACTACCAAGCGGTCATCGAGCTGCGCCATTATCAGGACCTGAGCTACGCTGAGATTGGACGCGCGCTGGGGTTGACCATGAGCGAAGTCAAAACACACCTGTATCGGGCTCGAAAAGCGCTGGGAGAGCGGTTGAGATCGGAAGGACTGGGATGAGCCATATCAGCGATGTCGACCTTCAGGCCTTCCTTGACCATGAACTCAACGACGCCCAGCGCAGCCTGGTTTCTGAGCATGTGGAGGCCTGTCCAGCTTGCAGGGCGAGGCTGGGGGAGTTCCAGAGCCTGTTTGCCAACATCGAATCAATACCGGAGGTGCCATTGCGTGCGGACCTTGTTCCCGGGGTCCTGTCTCGCCTGGCGCCCCAGTCAGTTATCAGCCGTCGCGTGCGGTGGTTCCTGCTGGCCGAGCTGGCCCTGGGCGGCGGTGCGATGATCGCGGCGTTGCGTTGGCTGAATTTGACCATGCCGGCATGGACTGAAGGTCTGGGTCCAACATGGCAGGCTTGGATTCATCCTGAGGCCCTGGCGATGTGGCTGCGTTCTTTGACGGCGCCGGCCTTGGATGGGCTCTCCACAATCGGATCTTTCTCGACAAGCGCCACGGCCCCGTTGTCGACCGCGCTTCCTGTGACCGGCTGGGTGGCGATCCTGGCAGGATCGCTGGTGGCGGGCCTGGCCGCCAACGGCTTGCTCCTCACTCGGATCATCCAGCCCCGGCGTGAGAACCGAGGATCGGCATGACTGGTTCCCAACGGAGAACGACATGAACAATGGTGCCTCCATCGTATTGCTGACTCTTGCCATCGGAATCACGCTGGTGGCCCTATTTGCTGTGATGGCGGCGCTCTTCTCGTCGGCGATCACACGTACGCGTCGCAGCATGGAAGCTTCTGCCGGCGCTTCCTTTGCCGTCGGCCTGGTCAACACTTTCTTTATGGGCGGCATTGTGGCGGCGCTCGCCGGGCTGGCAGACGGATTGGGCTTTCCGCTCTTGCGTGCACCAGCTTTGGCCCTGCTTGTCATTCTGATCGTCCTGCTGATTTTTGGGCTGGCCGGATCAGCCCTGATGGTGGGTGGCAGGCTGTTCCCCGAGCGATCCGCAACCGGACAGGTCTTGCTGGGAGGAACCGCATTGGTGCTTGCCTGCCTGACCCCGTTTGTGGGGTGGTTTGGGCTCTTTCCTTATGTCAGCTTCTTGGGGATCGGCGGCTTCATCCTCAGCCTGTTTCGCAAAGGGGCCGACGCGCTCCCGGAGGCGGACAGCTGAGCCCCCGACTAATCCATGCACCAGCCCCATTGTCTTGTCTCACCCTGACCTCATGTAGTTGATTGGCCCACCTTCACCTACCCCCGCGCAGGGGCGAAAATCGTCGGTCGGGTAGGCGAAGCTTGGCCGAAATCCTATGCGTGTGGGTAGTTTGCCTATTGATATAGGGCCGAATCCATGCTACTCTGGAGTCAGATTGGAGGACATATGACCATCATTGTGGTCGTTCTGTTCTTCTTGGCATGCGCTCTGCTCCTGCCGCAGCCCCTTCCAGAATAGGTCAGTTGGCACGCGCACAGAGCGTCAGAACAGACCTGAATCAAGCTAATTTCACGTCTCCCGGACAGCCTGGATTCCCATTCAGGCGGCCCGGGAGTTGTTTCTTTCTTGGCGATAGACCAGATCCAACTTGCGTCTGCCGGCCATCCACCTGAAACCCAGAGAGCCCCCAGTTTGGCGAAGCCTACTCGAGAGGGTGGTCATCTTGGGTTGGTCGCCCGGAGGGGCGCCAGAAGAAGCCAGCCCAATCTCCCTTGATTCACGCTCGGTGCATGCCGGGGCCGAGAACATACCCGTCCCATGCAGACCAGCGGACGGAAGGCATGCAGCGCCTGGAAAAAGCCTTCGATTCTAGGTGAGTCCAGCCGGCATGATCCACAGCGGGCCGATCAGACAACGCGGCAGCGCCCGCAACCATGGAGCAGCTGGAGGTTTGATGGGCGCGTGAAACGCGACAATCGGACCCCGAAGGCTGTAGTTAACACCAGGGGACGCTGGACGAGCGAATGTTCGCAAGGAGGTTCTGATGGCCGACGTGTATGCAGTATTCGGAACACTTTTGGCCCTGGGTATTGTGTTTCCAGGGATGCTGATGGCGTGGTGGCTGCTGTTTCCAAGGGTCGTCGACCGGGCTCAGAGGCGGGTGAGTGAGACTCCGGGGCGGGCCTTCGCCTTGGGTCTGGCGGGTGCTTTGGTGATAGGCCTGCCCCTCATGATTCTGTTTGCCCTGCCCTTTGGGCCGACCAAACTCATCGCCAGCCTGCTTCTGATGGCGACCCTACTTCTGGCGAGTTTTGGCGCAGCCGGATTGGCGGCTTCGATGGGTGGACGCCTTGCGGAGAAGGCAGGCTGGGGCCGCTCCGATGTGAAAGCGTTCCTGGGTGGGGCGCTGGCGCTCGAGTTGGCAGCAGCCTTCCCTCTTCTGGGTTGGTTGATTGTGATCCCTTTCACAATCATCACTTGTCTGGGGTCCAGTTTGTTCTCCCTGCTGAAGTGGATGCCGGGGCCAGAAGGCGAAATCGAGAGCGCGATGGTCGTCGAAGGGAGCCTGGCTGGTGAGCCTCAGTCGGCGTGACTTCCTGCGTTTAAGCGGCTGGGTGGCTGGGTCGGCCGCCGTCACCGCTTGTGCCCCCGCCTACGGTCGGCTCGCCCAAATCGGGGCGGCCAAACAGATACGGTCGGCAGCCAACGAAACCATCTTTCGCAAGCTCGGACGATTAACGTATGGCCCTTTGCCAAATGAACGGCAAGAAGCGGCAGATCACGGGTTGGCGGCCTGGATTGAGGCACAGCTGGCTCCAGAGTCACTGGACGATGCACGGGCGGAGATTCGGCTGCGTCCCTACGATGCGCTTGCTCTGGAAGCGGATGTGCTTGCCGATTGGGAACAAGACACGGTGGTCGATCAACTGCGCCGGGCCACGTTGCTCAGGCGTCTGTACAGCCACCGCCAGCTTTACGAGAGGATGGTCGAGTTCTGGACCGACCATTTCAATATCTATGTTTCCAAAGGCGATTGCTGGTTCCTGAAAGTCGTAGACGACCGGGAAGTGGTCCGGGCTCACGCGCTGGGCAACTTTCGAGATCTGCTGCTGGCATCCGCCCATTCACCGGCCATGCTTGTCTACCTGGACAACCAGGCCAATGAAAAGGAAGCCCCCAACGAGAACTACAGCCGAGAAGTCATGGAGCTGCATACCCTGGGCGTGGGCAGCGGCTACACCCAAACGGATGTCATGCAGCTGGCCCGCTGCCTCACCGGCTGGGGAGTGAAGGGACACTTCTGGCGCGGCCAGTTCACGTTTGACGCCGACCAACATGCCGGTGGCGTGAAGAAGGTGCTGGGGCAGGTGGTCCCACCGGGAGGTGAGGCCGAGGCAGAGCAAGTGCTGGCGAGGCTGGCCCTGCATCCCGCGACAGCACAGCATCTCGCTGCCGAGCTTGTCGAAAGATTCATCGTGGACCATCCGCTGACTGCCGTTCCAGATTTGGTGGCGGCGGCCGCCGAAGCATTCTTGAAGTCGGGCGGCGAAATCAAGTCGATGCTCCAGGTGATCCTTCTGGATGGATTGGCCCGGTCCGATTTCGACCTGCCGCCTAAGTTCAAACGACCATCCGACTTTGTCTCTTCCGCCCTCCGGCTGCTGCAGGTGGCGAGCGATGGCGGTCCGGCTGTCCAGTCCCATCTATCGGCCATGGGCCAGGGATTGTTCGATTGGCCGACGCCCGATGGACCGCCAGACGTTGAAGAAGCTTGGGCTTCCAACCTGCTTCCCCGCTGGTCATTCGCCATCGAATTGGCCCAGGACGAGCTTGAGGGAAGTCGGGCGAATCTGCCGGGGCTGATCGAATCCGAGGCCGCCTCATCCCCAAGCGACATCCTGACGGCCTTGAGTTTGCTGCTTGTGGGAAGGGCGCCGGGACCTGGGATCGCCAATACCCTCGCCGACGGCCTCCGTCAATCCGGCGCCGATACGCCGGAGGAGGTCACGGCGATCATGGCGGCTGGGCTGCTGGCGTCTCCCGCTTTTCAGTGGAGGTAAACCAATGAGCTGGTCCGCTGGCAGAGAACAGGTGCTTGAATGCTGCGTGCACGTGCCCGAACAGACCAATTGGCCGGGTTGGCTTCCGCGCATGGCCTTTGCACCGCGCGGCAAGGCCTCCCGAGGGGATGTGCTCCTGGTGGTCTTCCTGCGCGGGGCCGCCGACATGCTGAATGTGGTCGTCCCGCATGGAGAAGAAGCTTACTACCAGATGCGACCAACCTTGGCGATCCCTCGCCCGGATGACCTGCGTGCCAAGACGACCGAACGGGTGATTGATTTGGACGGCTTCTTCGGACTTCACCCGTCGATGTCCTCACTCCTTCCCGCGTGGCGAGCGGGACACCTTGGAATCGTCCATGCCTGCGGCGCGCCAGACGAGTCACGCAGCCACTTTCGGGCGATGGAACTCATGGAGCGGGGTGTAACCGATGAGCGGGGCCCCGCCTCCGGTTGGGTGGGGCGCCATCTGGCCAGCCTCGATACAGGAAACGCCTCCCCGCTCAGAGCGATTGGCCTCGGTGAACAAGCCCCCCGCAGTTTGAGGGGCCGGGTCCCGGTGACCGCACTGAAGTCGATCGCCGATTTTCACTTGCGAGGCGATCTGCAAGCGACGTCCAGGATGCAGACGATCCTTTCAAGCCTGTACCGGGACGACGAGGCTCTGGCCGGGGTGGCCATTGAGACCCTGAACGTCCTGCACACCCTCAAGAAGCTCGATCCGGCAAGCTATGTGCCCTCCGGGGGGGCGCGCTATCCGGAAACGGATTTCGGGATGGGTCTGAAGCAGGTGGCCATGCTGATCAAATCTGGCGTGGGTCTTGAAGTGGCGGCCATTGATCTGGGAGGATGGGATACCCATTTCTCGCAGGGGGGCAGCCAGGGGCTGATGTCGGGCCTGATGAATGACCTGGCGACGGGCCTGGCAGGACTGCATGCGGATCTCGGTCTGGCCATGGAGGCCGTGTCGATCGTGGTGATGTCCGAATTCGGCCGGCGAGCCTATGAGAATGCCAGCTTGGGGACGGATCATGGTCATGGGGGTGCACTGTTGTTGTTGAGCGGCCAAGTGCGTGGTGGGAAGGTGCATGGAAACTGGCCCGGGATGGCGGAAGGCCAACTCTTCGGCCCGGGAGATCTGGCCGTGACGACCGACTACCGCGACGTCCTGAGTGAACTGTGCCGAAAGCGGCTCAACAACCCGGCCGTGAATCAGGTGTTTCCTGACTTCGCGCCGAAGGAGACCAACGTGTTCAAGTCAAGCTGAGGTCCTTAGGCCGGTCAGGGGGCCCCCGAACAACTTACAGAATGGTGTCAAACGCCCCGTGGTGGTGGTCAAAAGCACCGCCATTCGTTACAATACCCTCGTCATACGCCACTGAGAGCCTCGGACCACCCACGGGTTGAATTCTGAATGCCGCTAAAAGTCGGCGAAATGCTGAGGCAACGCTACCGCATCGAAGAAACCCTCGGCCAGGGGGGCATGGGCGCTGTCTACCGTGCCACAGATGTCAACCTGGGAGTGCAGGTAGCCGTCAAAGAAAACCTCTTCACCACCGAAGAGTACGCCCGCCAATTCCGACGTGAAGCTACGATCCTGGCCAGCCTACGCCACAGCGCGCTGCCACGCGTGACGGACCACTTCGTCATCGAAGGCGAAGGCCAGTACCTGGTGATGGATTTCATCGAGGGGGAGGACTTGCGGGAACGGCTCGAACGCGACGGGCCGGTTGAAGAGGACATGGCCATCCGCTGGTTTGTTGAGGTCTGCGACGCGTTGGCCTATCTCCATACGCGCACACCTCCCATCGTCCACCGGGACATCAAACCAGGAAACATCAAGATCACACCCGACGATCACGCCGTGCTGGTTGACTTCGGTTTGGCCAAGGTGCTTGAGGAAAGCGGAAGCACGACGACCGGAGCCAAGGCGATGACGCCGGGCTTCTCACCGCCCGAGCAGTACGGAGCTGGTCGGACGGATCCGCGCACAGATATCTATGCGCTGGCTGCCACGTTGTACACCGCGCTGACGGCTTCCATTCCGGAGGATTCTCTTGAGCGGGCCATGGGGCGAGCGAGCCTCACCCCAATTCGGCGGCGGAACCCCAAGGTCTCCTCAGCGCTGTCGCGGGCGATCGAACGTGCGCTGGCGTTGGAGCCGGATGAACGTTTCCAGACCATGAGTGAATTTGCTGCGGCTTTGGCGGCCAGTGGTTCGGCAACCAGTCCGGCCAACACCAAGGGCTATCCCTATCTGGAGCGGACGGTGGTTCCTGCCGCCAAGACTGTGGTGGGGTCGTCCCCGGTGCCAGCGTTCAAGCCGAGAACCGAAAATCGCCGTTGGCCGATCTACGGTCTCGTGATGGTGACGGTGGTCACTATCGCCGCCGGGGCAATCTACGCGCTGCCCGGCCTTGGCCGTGCTCGCAATGGTCCGCCGGCGACCAACAGTGGGGTGGTGGCCACGCAAATCGACCAGTCAGCGGATGGCACGCCGGCGGCCACCCAATCCGGGGGGACCGGGTCCCCCACTTCGACGGTGGTGGATGTGGTTCAGCCGACACGCGTGTCGGCTCCGACGCCGACCCCACCTGGTGGGGGCATCGGTCAGTTGGCGTTTGCATCCAATCGCGATGGGCTGCCCCAAGTCTATGTAATGAACATCGACGGCACGGGCGTGCACAAGATCACCGATCTTTCGGATGGTGCCTGCCAGCCGGCCTGGTCGCCGGACGGCCAGCAGCTGGCGTTCACATCTCCCTGTCGGGCCAATCGGAGCCTGTATCCGGGCTCAAGCGTCTGGATCATCAACGCGGATGGCAGCGGGCTGAGAGCCCTCGCCTCCGCACCGGGCGGCGACTTTGATCCGTCCTGGTCGCCGATCGGAGACAAAGTCGCCTTCACCTCGCTGGAAGACGGACACCCACAGATTTACGTGATGAATGTGGATGGCAAGGACCGCACTAATCTGAGCAACAACCGCGCCAGTGACAGCGACCCAAGCTGGTCCCCGTCGGGGAGCCAGATCATCTTCACCTCCATCCGAAACAAGGTGGCGGAGGTGTGGATTATGCCGGCTGATGGGGGAGATGCTGCCCGCTTCTCGCGTAGCGGAGGGCGGGAGGATTCCCAACCCAGTTGGTCGCCAGATGGCAAGTACGTGGCATTTGATCAAGTTGTCGGAGGCGTATCGCGCCTGGTGGCAATGCAGTACAAAGAGGGCGACTCGCCCGAGTCGCGCATATGCCCTGAGGGGCCGCTCTCGGTTCAGCCAATGGCCGAGCCGGCTT
>Ga0307440_1000309_pt1 | contig 23740 bp, 22 predicted proteins | sample SalMarWE160410MG_FD_202150 | JGI IMG/M metagenome (GOLD analysis project Ga0307440, IMG submission 202150) | Salt marsh sediment microbial communities from the Plum Island Ecosystem LTER, Massachusetts, United States - WE1604-10 | ecosystem: Environmental > Aquatic > Marine > Intertidal zone >...
GCGGATTTAACTGCGGCAGATGGGAGGCCTTCGAAGGGTCGGCCGCGACTCGATCACCGTGCCGCCGGGCGCACAGTCACTTCTTCTCCGGGAGGAGTTCGAAGGTGTACATGACGCCGAGGTCGGGCGATTTGTACTGGGGCGGGAACCTGGGGAAGGGAGACGAGTTGTAGACCGCTCGCAGGACGGACTGATCGAAGGATCCGATGCCGGAGGAATTCACGAGGGTGACGTTGAGCGCGGCGCCGGTTGAGCTGATCGTGAAGTGCACGGACGCGCTTACGGTTTTCGAGTTGTTAAGAACTGGCTTTTTCCAGTTAGATTTAAGCAGGTCCTCGAGGCGTGCCTTATACCAGGCGTACTGAAAGGACGGCTCGTCAAGGATGACGCCGTTCCCTTTTCCGCCGAGACCCGCGGCTCCAGCGTGTCCAAGGCCGGCCGCCTTGCCGGCGTGGTCCGTCTTCACGGGAGAGGGACCTTCCTTTGGCGGGGGGGTGACCTTGCCCGGCAGGGTCGTTTTCGGTTTTTTTTGAGGCGGAGGCTGGACGAGCTTGGGCGGCGCTTCGCGCGCCGTTCTGCCCGGTCTGCCTTCGGTGACTCCACCCCGCCCGGCGGGGAGGTCGATGAGTTTGACCTTCATCGGTTCTTTGAAGATGGGACCTTGGCTCAATGCGGGATGCATGACGATGAGGGCAAATCCGGCAAGGTGGAGGACCACCGAAACGATCAGGGCCACGGGCAGGAAGTTGTCCGGTTTGGCTTGAAGGGGGTGCATATGCAAAGTCATGGCACGTGCGCCTCGCTATGGTTGCCGTTCTCGCGGGGCCGACTGGCCCCTGAAGCAGTCGGCTTTCGATCCTCCAAAGCCGTCACCAGAGGTGAGGGGCGCGGTGCCGAGTCGATCCCCCCGCCTGCGAAAACGCGCAGGCTATTGTTTCGCCGGTGGTTCCGTGGCAAGTCCGACGGTATCTATGCCCGCCTGCTTGACCTCGTCCATTACGCCGAGGACCTCTCCGTACGGGACGTTTTTGTCCGCGAAGAGGTACACGGTCTTGTCCGGCCGGTTCTTAAATATCTGCCGGAGGTAGTTCTTCATGAGCTTGCGGTTGACCGGCTGGCTGTTGAAATAGACGTAATTCTTGTCCTTCGGGATGGTCAGGATAACCCGTTCGGCGCCGCTGATGTTGGTGGTCACCGTCTGTGGCAGGTTCACGTCGATACCTCGCTCGAAGAGCGGCGTCGTGATCATGAAGATAACAAGCAAAACGAGCATCACGTCCACGAGGGGCGTGACGTTGATGTCCGAGAGCGGATCGCCTTCTTGCCTGTTTGCGGAAAAAGCCATGCTGTTTTCTCCTTCAGGTTGTAAACACGCCCGGTATCGGCGTTCGGCAGTTCGGGCAACGGTCCACGTCCAGTTCGTGCCTTGTGAGCCTGAAGCCGTAACGCTCGAAGATCATTGTCGCACATTTCGGGCAGTATGTGTTTTCGGTATCGTGTCCGGGGACGTTTCCCAGATAAACGAATTCGAGGCCTTCGGCGCGGCCGATCTCCGCTGCGCGCACGAGAGTCTCGATTGAGGTCGGGGCACCGTCGTCCATCTTGTAGTCGGGGTGGAACCTGCTGATGTGCCAGGGGATGGACCGCTTCAGGCCGGCTATGTGCCGGGCGATGGCCGTGAGTTCTGCATCCGAGTCGTTTACGCCCGGAACGACGAGCGTCGTGACCTCCAGCCAGATGCCCGCCTTCAGGATGGCGTCAATGCCCGTCAGGACCCCGTTCAGCGTTGCTCCACAGACGCGCCTGTAGCGTCCGTCGTCGAAGCCCTTGAGATCGACGTTGACGCCGTCGAGGAAGGGACGGGCCCGTTCGACGGCTTCCGGGGTCAAGTATCCGTTGGAAACGAAGACGTTCTTCATGCCGGCCTGCCGGGCCAGGAGGCCCACCGCCTCGCATGTTTCAAAGAAGATCGTCGGTTCGGTGTACGTGTACGAAATCGAGGCGGCGCCCGATTCCAGGGCCGCCTTGACGACAAGCTCCGGGGCGGTCCGATCGCCAGAGACGCCTTCATGTTCCCTGGCGTGCTGGCTGATCTGCCAGTTCTGGCAGAAGCGGCAACGGAAGTTGCACCCGACGGTGGCGATGGAAAAGGAGATGGTGCCGGGCAGGAAATGGAAGAGAGGCTTCTTTTCGATCGGGTCGGAGTGTGCCGCGATGAGAAGGTTGTGCACGCAAGTCTTCAGAATGCCGCCGTCATTCAGCCGGACCTTGCATATGCCCGCCTTCCCGGGCAGGATGGTGCACCTGTGCGCGCACAGGTCGCAGACTACCTTGTCGTCTTCGACGGAGTGCCACAGGACAGCATCGGACAGCGTGTTATCGTTTTTCGTTGACGTATACCGTGCGGGCGCCACAGACCACATCTCCTTCATGGGGGAGACCCGGCATGACCGCCTGCGGCACCGGGCCCTCGCGGGGCGGTGCGATCTCCACCTTCACAGGAAATGTACTACCGGCCCAGGATACGATCAACCGGTCGCCGCCCGGCCAGCTCACGACGCCGGGATACTGCGCGGCCCAAGCGTTCAGGTCGGCTGCGGGTATGACCAGCCTGAGATCTGGGGTGATGGGGTAGGTCTGCAGGAAATGCGGGAGTTGAAGCCGGAAATGGTCCACCTGAGAGCAGAACGCCGACGGTTCCGTCCCGTCAATAAAGAACTCGGGTTTAACGTCGGTGCATGGAGAATCCACGCCGGCGCGCTTGCCTGTTTTGGCGTCGATGAGGGCCTGTGTGACGCCTTTCGGCTCCGGCCAGTCCATATCCCGGGTCGACGCCGTGGCGGGCTCCATGAACTCCCTCCAGATGGGCAGGGCCACGCGGGCTCCCGTTTCGAGGTTTCCGAGGGGCGTGTGGTCGTCCTTTCCCGCCCACACACCGCACAGTATGGCCGGGTTGTAGCCCATAAACCATGAATCGGTGTACTTGTCCGTGGTTCCCGTTTTGCCTGCGAAGTGCCCCTTCAGGTCCGCGGCGCTGGCCGCGGTGCCTTCCCTGACGACGCTCTCCATGGCCTGGGTCATGAGGAAGGCGATGCGCGGATCCAGCACCTGCCGGGATTCGGAGCGGAACTGCTGGAGGGTTTTGCCGTTCCTGTCGGCTATGCGGTTCATGTAGCGGGGCTCCACGTAGATGCCGCCGTTGTCGAAGGCCGTATACGCCCCCGTGAGTTCCCACAGGCTGATGCCGAATGCCCCGAGGGCCATGGACGGATAGGGCTGGAGATCGCTCGTTATGTGCAGCTGGTGGGCGAGGTTTATGACCCTAGAATAGCCTGTCTCGTTGAGAACCTTGACCGCCGCGATGTTGATCGAGTGCGCAAGCGCCGTCCGGTAGGTGATGAGACCGAAGTACTCCCTGTCGAAATCCCTGGGGATGTAGCCCTCGTCGCAGACTTTGTCCGCGTTCTCCCTGCCTGTTAGGAAGAGTGTAGGGGTGTCGACGACCGTGCTGGCGAGCGTTTTACCCGCCGAGAGGGCGGCGGCATAGACGATCGGCTTGATCGCAGACCCCGTTTGCCTCCTTGCCTGGACGGCGCGGTTGTACATCGAGGTCGCGAAATCGTATCCGCCTACCAGAGCAAGAACTTCTCCAGTATGCGGATCCATGGCCACGAGAGCGGCCTGGGCAAGGGGTTCCTGGTCGAGCTGGCATTCGAGGGTTGGAGAAACCTGGGTGACGAGCAGGAGGATCCTGTCGCCGGGGCGGAACGTGCGCTCCACGTTCAGTCTCGAGATCCAGTCCCAGTCTTTGGGCGTCAGGGTCACGTCGGCCTTGCCCATGGACGCCTCGATGCGGTCGCGTCCGACGGACCGGACCGTGGCCCAGTAACGCTCGCCGGCGGTAAAGTCATCACGCGTGTACTCGCGGGGGGCCTTCGGGCCCCTTTCGGGCCCCTTGTAGCGCCTCCGGCGGCTGTAGGCGTCCAGGCCGTCGCGGACCGCCTTCGTCGCCAGCGCCTGCAGGTGCGCGTCTATAGTGGTGTAGACCTGGAGCCCTCCCTGGTAGAGGGCTTCCTCTCCGTACTTGTCTTCGAGGTACATTCTGATACGCTCTGTGACGTAGGCGGCGAGACCCTGCTCTTCCGTCGAGCCCGTGTAGAGGCCTAGCGGTTCCTTCCGGAACTTTTCGTATTGATTGCGGGTAATGTAGCCCGTCTTCCACATCCTGCTGAGGACCAGGTTTCTGCGCGCGAGGGCGTGGTCGGGGTGGTTGCTCGGCGAATAGTAGCTCGGGCGCTGGATGACGCCGGCGAGGACTGCGGCCTCGGGGATGGTCAGGTCCTTGGCCGGCTTCCCGAAGTAGTAGCGCGAGCTGGCCTCTATGCCGTAGTATCCCTTCCCGAAGCAGACCTTGTTGGCGTACATCTGTAAGATCTGGCTCTTCGTGTAGTGGCTCTCTATGTTGACCGCCAGGATCATCTCTTTGATCTTCCTGGATATGGTCTTTTCGGGCGTCAGAAAATACTGGCGGGCGAGCTGTTGCGTCAGGGTACTGCCGCCCTGCCTGGCCGAGAGGTGGAGGAGGTCCTTGACGAGCGCCCGCAGGGCGCCCTTTATGGACACGCCGTGATGGTGGTAAAAATCCGCGTCTTCGACGGCTATGAGCGCGTGGAAGAAGTTCGGGGAAACGTCCGCATATTGGACCATGGTGCGCTTTTCGGCGCCGTATTCCTGCAGAACCTGGCCGTCCCTGCTGTAGATCCTGGTCATCAGATGGGGGGTTGTGAACTGCAGACTGTCCACTTCCGGTATATTCCGAGTGAGGAACAGACCGAAGGAGATACCCACCACGATCCCCGCGGTGAAGAAGAGAACCGTGAGTCGAATCCCTTTAATCCTGGGCATCAGGAATAGAAAAGCTTATAGAAACTTCGGAAGCTCTCATTTTCACAAAGGGCCTTGTTGATCGCAAAATAGTCCTGGACCTGGTCGGTCGTGGATCTGAGTCTGCTGCATAGCGTGAGGAGGAGGTTTTTCCATATTTTGGCCTCCAGCACGGTCGAGCTTTCAAGTATTTCATAGAAGTCGTCCCTGTTCAGGGTCAGCGCGATGGTATCGGATTCCGCTTCGACGGTGGCCGACGTGGGGGCGCCGTCGATGATGCTCAGTTCCCCGAAGGTCTCGGGCTTCTCCATGGTCGTGATCAGCACCTTGGAACCGTTTAGGGTCCTGTAAACGCGAATCCTCCCCTCCATGAGCACGAAGAGTTTGAACCCGCCGTAGCCCTGTTCCACGATGGAAGTGCCGGCAGGGAACTGTTCTTCCGAAAAGCGGGCGGCGACGAGGTCGAACTCCTCCTGCGTTAAACCGTCCAGCAAAGGAAGTCCCGCGAGTTCTTTTCTATATTTCATCGTGCCGCGCCTCCAGGGGAAAATGGTAATATGGTTCCCGGAGGGAGTCAATTTGGTTGGAGAGCACCGCTACGGCATCATGATGCCGGGACAGCTTTTCGAACGGGAGGGCATGGCCCTGCCCCTGGCCGGCCATCCCGTCTTCAAGCGGATTGCGGGCGGCTTCAACGTCATGACGGAAGGCCGGTTCGAACGCTGGGTCACAACGGCCGCGAAAGAGGAGATTTCTCAGCGATTCACCGCACCGTCGCTCATGGTGCTCTACGGCTGTCTCTGTGCCGAGGTCGCGAAGGAGGACCTGGGACCTCCCGCAGTCGTGTGCGGATACTCGCTGGGTTTCTATGCGGCCGCCGTTTTTGCTCACTCCATCACGGTTCAGACTGCTCTGGGCTGGTTGAGCCGGGTGAACGCCTTCAACGCCCGCGATTTCCCCGAGGGGAACTTCGGCGTGGCGGTCTCTACGGGACTTTCAAAGGATGAGCTCGAAGATGCGTTCATGGGCTGGGGGCTGGACGGGTTATTCGTATCGAACGTCAATAATTCCAGGCAGATCGTGTTCACGGGACCGAAACGCGTGGTGGCCGATGCCGCGGAACGCCTGGAAGCGGTTGCTCTCTCGGTTCAGGAGGCGCCGCTGGACATTCCCCTTCACACTCCGTACATGGACCGGGCGAGGCGGGAAGTCGATGGGTGGTGGTCGACGATCCCCGCGGCGACGCCGTCCTACGAGTTGATTTCTCCCGTTGACGGCGCCCTGGTAAGGAGTGGCCGAGCCCTGAAGCGCGAAATGCTGACTTCCCTCGCTTCTCCCACGGACTGGGTCGCCGTGGTGAAGACGCTCGACGAACTCGACCTCGACTGGGTTCTCGACCTATCGCCCGGCGGCGAACTCGGGCGAATGGCCCGATGGACGAAGAGGAACATGGACATTCGGCCCGCGTCGCTCCTGTGGGAAGGACGTGAATGAGCGCTCGATACTCCCAGACAGCCATGCTCGACCGGCTCTACGCGAAGTTGACGAGAGACGGTGAATCGGGAGGTCTCGAGCCCCTCGCGGAGTCGCTATTCCATTCCCGGGGAAGGCTCAGCGTTAGGGTCCTGGCTGCGCTCCTCGAGAGGGACCCTCGCTTCCGTGTTCAGGATGGCAGGGTCTTCGCCATTCCGCCGAAGACCTTCTCGGGAGAATGCAGCCTGGATTCTCTCGAATTCGCGGTCCTCGATTTTGAAACCAACGGGTTTGCGCCAGGAGAACGCGCGATCGAATTGGGGATCGCCTGTTTCACTCGCGGGAAGGAAGTACGGACCTTCGAAACGCTTCTGAACCCGGGAACCGCCGTTTCTCCCTTCGTCGTCCGCCTAACGGGGATCAAACCCCGGCAACTCAGGGGGATGCCCTGCTTCGAAGATGTATGGCCCGATGTCGCGGATATTCTCGATGGACGGCTCCTCGTCGCGCACAATCTGCCCTTCGACCGCCGCATCCTGAGAAACGAGGTGCAACATGCAGGGGGCGATCCGCGCGTCGGCGCGGGGGGCTTGTGTACCCTCAAGCTCGCAAGGCGCCTGCTGCCTAAGGATGAGAGCAAGGGGCTGGACGCGCTTGCGGATCGGTTCGGCCTGTCTTTTCAGGCCAGGCACCGGGCCCTCGACGATGCCAGGGTGACGGGAAAGGTCCTGTTCAGACTCCTGGACATGGCTGCCGAGCACACCCCCCTAGCGACGCTGGGGGACCTCAGGAGCTTTCTGGACAACGGCTCTCCGGCGCGTGCGCGCGCTTGACCCTGCGGGTGTCGAGTCGTAGAATCGCCCCGATGGCCTATATCCTGGTGTGCGACGACAATCCGGACATCCTGGAAATGGTGGAGTTTATTCTTACCGCCGAGGGCCACTCCGTGACCACCGTTTCCAACGGCAGGCAGGTACTGCAGGCCATTGGGGGAGATGCTCCGGACCTGGTCCTCCTGGACCTCCGCATGCCGGGGCTCGGGGGGCTCGGGGTGCTGCGGATGCTGGGCGGGCGTTCGGAGAAGTCTCCGCCGGTGGTTGTTCTGTCCGCCAAGGGACGCACGGAGGACAGAAAGGCCGCCCTCGACGCGGGAGCCATGGCCTATCTCGTCAAACCTTTTTCACTGGGCGACCTGCTGGACACGGTGAAGCGCTATCTCCCGAGTCCCACCGACGTCTGACCAACCTGCCAGCCTTCCGGCTCCGCGAAAGTTCCCGGCCCTCCGGGCGGCTCTTCCGTGGCCGGCCCAAGCAGGAGATAGACGTCATCGCCTATGCTGATCTCGCCCAACCGGGTGATGCGCGCGGCAGGCCGAATCTGCCAGGCGTCCTTCCTGGCCAGGAGCAGATGCGCCCGCCCTTCGAGAAGTAAACGGAATGCCAACCATCATCGCCGCGAATCCGAGCAACAGCAAGAGCGGCGGCCAGGTGAACAGGCTTATTGCCCGCTTTCCTCGTGGGCCCTATAATGCAGCGCCCGCTTCTGCATCCAGCGAACGGCCATGAGGTCCGGAATCGTTACCAGTAACCTGTCTACGACACCGTACTTGGACTTTCCGTGGACCCTTGGCCTGTGGTTGACCTTGACCTGGGTGACGGTGAAGCCGCGCATCCGGCAGAGGGTGGGCATGAACCTGTGCATCCCGTCGAAAAACGGGATGGACCTGCAGGTTTCCCTGCGGAAGGCTTTCAATGAGCATCCGGTGTCGGCTATCTGCTCGTGGGTGAGACGGTTTCTGACCGCGTTCCCTACCTTGGAGGTGATCCGCTTGACCAGGTTGTCCCGCCGCTCATGGCGCCACCCTACAGCCACGTCGTACCCTTTCAGCGCGGAGAGGAGGCGGGGTATGTCCCTTGGATCGTTCTGCAGATCCGCGTCCAGGGTCAGAAAGACGCGCCCCCGGGCGGCTTCGAAGCCGGCGGCAAGCGCCGCGCTCTGCCCGGCGTGTTTTTCGAAGACCAGGATGCGGACAACCGGATAGTCCCGCAGCAGGGACTTCATCACGGGGAGTGAACAATCCGTGCTGCCGTCGTCGACGAAGAGGACCTCGTAGGGGTCCCCAAGGGAGTCCATGGTGTTGCGGATCTCCGCAAGAAGAGACTTGAGGCTGTCTGCCTCGTTGTAGACCGGAACGATCAAGGAGTAGCGAGGCGCTATATCTTCAGCGGCCATGTCTCGCTGATGCCTGCACGTAGGCGAAGATCTTGTAAACGAGTTTTGCGGCCATGAAATCCGCTGAGAAGTGCGTTCGATCGGGGGCGAGCTCCATGACGTCGGCACCAACTACGGTTTTTGCGGCGCAGAGGCGCCTCAGAAACTCGAGGACGGGATACCACGCCAGACCGCCCGGTTCCGGAGTCCCGGTGCACGGGATCAGCGACGGGTCGAACCCGTCCACGTCTATGGTGAGATAGATCTTGTCCGGCAGTGCGTCCAGTGCACGGCTCATCCACTTGTCGTCTTTCTGGCACTCCCTTGCCCATAAGACCGGCCAGGTGCCCTCTTCCTTGAGGAAGACGGCCTCCTCGGCCGAGATGCTCCGAATGCCTATCTGGGCCGTTCCCGCGCTGTGGGCGACGATTCGCCGCATGACGCATGCGTGATTGAAGGGCGATCCTTCGTAGGAGTCGCGCAAGTCCCCGTGAGCGTCTATCTGCACTATCCCGATGTGGCCATGGACTTCCTCGTGTGCGAGAAATGCGGGGTACGAGAGGCCGTGCTCTCCTCCCAGGCTCATGACGAACTTGCCGAGTCGCAGATAGTGGAGGACGGCTTCTTTTACGGTCTCGACCATGGCTTCGGGCGCGGTGTTGTGGAAAAGGAGGTCATCGGTCGTGTGGATACCGGCGTCCGATGGCTCGAACCCCACCTCCTCGTCGTAGAGCTCCATGTTGCGGGACGCCTCAATGATGGCCCGAGGCCCGAACTTCGTGCCCTTCGCGTAGGAGGTCGTCACCTCGTAAGGCAGGGACAGGACGACGAATCGGGATGTATCGAGCGAAGACAACTCCGCAGGCAGTCCGCCGAAGTTGTTCGGATAGAATTCAGGCATGATCGAATCCTCTTCTTTTTCAGCGGCACTACGAAGCCAATGAACCTGGGACACATCGAAGTCCGCCATTCACCCACACACCCGGAATCCTCTAGAATCGCCAGAAGCAAAAAAGGCATATCATTTGACCGACCGCATGCCGAATTGACTCTGGAGCCTGTTCAGGGCGCCTGGAGCATGGTTCCCTCGCGAACGACGTCCCCATGTCCTCAATTGCGGGCCGGATCTTCCGCCTACGACAGGATTATTACCGCTGACAGGATGTTTGTCCAGTAGAAGAGGCGTGCAAGATGCCTTCCCGGACGCGGTGGGCACCGCGGCCTGTCCGGGAGTCCCATGCAGCCTCGGTTCAGCCTTGTCGTGCCGCGCTCGCTAGGCTATTATCAGCAGAGGGAGAGACGGGATGTCGTTGTTTTCGAAAAGCGGGCCTCCGGATGCCTCGGATCTGCTCCGACGCGGGGAATTCAGACAGGCGGCGAAGGCGTACGAGATGAAAATCAGGCGCAATCCAAGTGACCTCAACGCAAAGCTGCGCCTCGCGGAAGCGTACGAGGGCATGGGCGAGGCGGACAGGGCGTCAGCGATTTACGTCGACGAGGCCGATTCACGGTTCGCGGGAGGAGACCGCACCGCAGGTGTGGCGTTCTTGAGAAAAGCCCTCGGCGTACGCCCGGACGACCAAGCCATGCGGGACCGCCTGGAGGACGTAGAGAACGTCGGGGGTAGCGCGGAAAGACCGGCTGAGGCGTTCTCGTTCGATCTGGACGCAGATACCGCGGCGGGTGTCGTCGCGCCGGCCTGGCCAGGGGCGGGAGAATCAGAAGATGGAATGAGGATTCGTAATGCCAGTGAGACGGGGGCGTTTCTTCATTCCGTATTTCCCGCGCTTGACGAAGGCGGTCTCCATGCATTACTTTCCCAGGTCCGGGCCCGCCGGCTTGAGACGGGCGAGGTACTTCTCAGGGAAGGTGATGCGGGTACTTCGCTGTTTATAGTGGAAACGGGGCTTCTTGAAGTCAGGAGTTTTCTCGGGCGCGAGGAGCGGATTCTGGCCAGGCTCGCCCCGGGAGAGGTCATCGGTGAGGTTGCCCTGCTGAGAGGAGTCTCTCGTACGGCCACGGTGAAGGCCCTCGAACCATCGTCGGTACTGGAACTGGCCCTGGACAAAACGGAGGCGGCGGCGTCGCTGGGCGAAGGGTGGGCCGCCCGCCTCGAGAACATACTTAGCGAGAGGCTCGAAGGAACGCTGGCGTTGTTGAAGGAAAACGGAAAGAGGCAGGATGGCTATAAGGAAGGTTGAACTCTACGGATCGCCTGTTTTGCGAGAGAAGGCCGCGGCCGTCGAGGAAATTACCCCGGAGATCAATCAGCTGATGGACGACATGCTCGAAACCATGCGCCACGCGGCTGGAGCGGGACTCGCGGCCAACCAGGTGGGGGTTCCGCTCAGGGTCATGGTGGTGGACCTCGCCGTGGAAGAAGGGGGGGAGGAGAAGCCGGTCTTCTTCATAAACCCTGAGATCCTGGAATCGGAAGGGGAGTCCGTTCGCGAAGAAGGCTGCCTGTCTCTCCCCCAGGTTTTCGACAAGGTCCGGCGGCCCGGCAAGGTCAAAGTCCGGGCACTGGACAGGGAAGGCAAGCCCTTCGAACTCGAAGGCGAGGCGTACCTCTCTCACGCCATCTGCCACGAGATCGACCACCTGGACGGGGTTCTGTTCATAGACCACCTCTCGACGGTCAAGCGGGAGATCGTGAAACGCAAGATCAAGAAGATGATCCGGGAGGGGGAATGGGACAACCCCTACCCGGAAGGATAGTCTTCATGGGGACGCCCGAATTCGCCGCGGCGAGTCTCGGGGCGCTCCTGGAAGCGAAAGCGAACGTTGTGGCCGCGTTCACGCAACCCGACAAGCCCGTGGGGCGCAAGAGGATCCTCACGGAACCCGCCGTCAAGGTGCTGGCTCGATCCGCCGGCATCCCGGTTCACCAGCCGCGGACGCTCAAGGATGCGGCTGTCGTCGGAACCTTGCGCGACCTGAGGCCCGACGTGATCGCCGTGGCGGCGTACGGCAAGATCCTCCCAGTAGACGTGCTGAGCATTCCTCCAATGGGCTGTATCAACGTGCACGCCTCCCTTCTTCCCAGGCACAGGGGTGCTTCTCCCATCGCCCATGCCATCTGGTCGGGCGATGCCGAGACCGGCGTGACCATAATGAGAATGGAAGAAGGTCTGGACACGGGCCCGATGCTGCTGCAGCGCGCCGTCCCCATGCCGGCGGGCGCGACGACGGAAAGCCTGACGCCCATGCTTGCCGGCCTGGGGGGCGATCTCATCGTCGCCGCGCTCAGAGGGCTTCAGGCCGACATTCTCGAGGACGCTCCGCAGGATGATGCCCTGGCCACGCACGCACCCAGGCTGAACGCCGGCGATGGGCGGCTGGATTTTGGCCGGCCGGCCGCGAGTCTCGAAAGGCAGGTCCGGGCATTTCGTCCCTGGCCTGGGACCTTTTTTCTCCTGGACGGTTGGAAGATAAAGGTCATCGAGGTGAGGTTGGGGGAGACGGCGCGCTCCGGTGGACGCCCCGGTACGGTCGTTGTCGGACCAGAATCGCTGGGCGTGAGGTGCGGGGACGGGCGCCTGCTTGAAATATTGCAATTGCAGAGGGAGGGGCGGCGGCCCATGTCCGCGGTGGCCTTCCTTCGGGGGTTTACCCTTCCCAAGGGGACCGTCCTGCCCACGGTCTGACGGTTGGCTCCAAGCGGGCTTTTCCACGTGAAAGGGAGTTGTGAGCATGGTACGTGATAAAGACCGCATCCCTTACGCGCGCAAAGACGCGGGCAAAAGAACGGGTGCCGGGACAGTGCGCGGACGGAGGCCCGACAGGGCGAAAGGACGTGCCGGGGGCCCCGAGCGGGTATCCCCGGGAAAGCATTTTCGCTCGGGCGCTGAGGACAAGGAAAGGCGAATCAACCTGCGGGCGCTTGCGGCACGGCTGGTGGGGGAAATTCTGGATCAAAGACAGTCCCTCAAGGGTGTCGTCCAGCGCGAACAGAAGCGTCTGCCCAGAGAGGATGACAGGGCCCTGCTCCGGGAACTGGTCGCCGGCGTCGTAAGGCACCTGCCGCTGATCGATTGGGCGGTGGACGAATGCACGCTGAGGGGCGTCGAACAGACCCAGTCCGAACTCCTTCACATCCTAAGGGTGGGCGTCTACCAGATTCTGTATCTCGACAGGATACCGGTCTATGCCGCGGTGGATGAATGTGTGGAAGCCGCCAAAGAACTGAATGCCGGTGCGGGCGGATTCGTGAACGGAATTCTGCGGACACTGGCCGAGAAAAGGGAGCAGATCTTCGAGGCGCCCTACCTTTTCTCCGGCTCCGAGGGAGCCGCCATGCGCTACGGCATGCCGCGATGGCTCGTCGCGCGATACATGAGACGATTCGGAGACGACGCCGACGCAGTCATGAGCGCCCTTCAATCCGCCGCGCCGACATCGCTGGTGTTCACGTCGGCCTCTTCCGCGGCCCAGGCCGTTCCCATCATGGAAAGAGAGGGCTTCGCGCTCGTGGCGGACGGAGCCATGCCCCTGACCTTCAGCGTTAAGGGCGGGAACCTTTCCGAATCCGAGGCCTTCAAACGGGGCTGGTTCTACATCATGGACCCCGCTTCCCAGATTCCGGCGCTGCTTCTGCCGCTGAAGGGGGGGGACCGGGTGCTCGATCTCTGCAGCGCCCCCGGAGGGAAAAGCTTGCTCATCGCCGGCAGACTGGGCGTTGGCGGATGGGTTCTCGGCACGGACAGGAACGCCAGAAGGCTCAGGCAGGTTTCAGAGAATATCCTTAGAACGGGCATGAGCACGATCAGGCTCGCGCGGGTCGACGTCGAAGCGGGGCTGCCCCTGCGCGATGACTGGCCCGTGGTTCTTCTTGATGCCCCCTGTTCTTCTCTCGGCACGCTCAGGAGAAATCCGGAGATTCGGTGGCAGACCGGCGAAGAAGACCTCGTTGAATCGGCCCGCAAGCAGGGGCTTTTTCTCGACCATGCGGCCAGGACCGTCGCACCAGGTGGGACTCTCGCCTACTCGGTCTGTTCCATCGAGGAGGAGGAGACGACGCGCGTGATCGACAGGTTCCTGAGCGAACATCCCGATTTCCGCGCAGCCCCCCTCCACGCGCCGTCATACCTGAAACCCCTCCTTGAATCGCCGTCCACGGGACAGACGTATGCTCTTCCCCATCGCCATCCATGGGATGGTTTCTTTGTCGCCCTGATGCGACGGAAGGGCCGGAAGACCTCCCTGTAATCGGCTGACATATGCGGATTCTGAAATAGGCCGCGTGAAATTGGTCAAATGAACCTGTGGGCTGGGTTTGCCGCGAGACGTTGTTGACCGGAGAAGGCTCGCGCATATATTTTGTGCGAGTGAGGATCGGAGCGGCAATCGACGCGGGTGCCCGACGCAGGCCGGGGCGCCGGTTCGTTCCGCAAACTGGGAAATCCAAGAACTGAGGAGATGGGTGCATGGGGCAGGATCTTGCCGGCGCTACGTTCGGAGCAGGCGGAGGCATTCCCCTGGTGTTCATCCACGGTTTCCCGCTGGATGGACGTATGTGGGAATGCCAGCAGGCACCGTTCTCCGAAGAACGGCGGGTCCTGGTGCCGGACCTGCGCGGCTTCGGGCGGTCACCGCTCCCGGAAAAACAGAACACGATCGAAGACCACGCCCGTGACCTGGCCCTCTTTCTGGAGATGCACAACGTGACCCGCGCCATTCTGTGCGGGTTCTCCATGGGGGGATACGTGGCGCTCGCGTTCGCTTCGCTCTTCCCATGGAAGATGGCGGGCCTCGTTCTGGCGGACACGCGGGCGAGCGCAGACCCCGACTCGGCCAAGGTCCACAGGACGACCAGCGCCCAGCGTGCGCTCAGCGAAGGGATGTGTTTCCTGGCCGATGAGATGCTCTTCAAACTGCTTACAGAAGAAACGCTTCACGCCGGTGAAGGAGAACTGCCGCGCAAGGTGTGGAACATGATGGTAGACCAGCGGCGCGAGGGCATGGCGAAGGCACTCGTGGCCATGCGGGACCGACCTTCCAGACTCGAAGAACTGAACCGGATCTGCTGTCCGACGCTCGTGGTTGTGGGGGGGAAGGACGCCATAACGCCTCCGAGCGAAGCCAGGAGCATGACGTCGTCCATACCGGGTGCCCGCTATGCGGAGATAGCGCGCGCGGGGCACCTCGCGTGCATGGAACAGCCAGAGGCATTCAACAAGGCTCTTGAGAACTTCTTGCGGGAAGGAAAGCTCTAGCGCGGGTACAAGATCCGTCAGGCAAGGAAGTCAAGCAATGCGTCTGCGACTTTCTCGGGGGCTTCAAGCGGAACCATGTGCCCGCAGGCAGACAGTACCATGAGCCTTGAGCCCGGAATGCGGTCGTGGGCGTATCTGCATTCGGTTAAAAAGGGGTCCTCTTCGCCGACCAGGAACATGACTGGCCCACGGATGTTTCGGGCTCCCTTTGCCGTGTCGATGCTCCGGGCCGGGACCTCCGACAGGAGGTCGTCGGCGGCGTACCCTTCCATGGCAAGGCGCAGGAGACGGACCCGCGAAGCGGACGCCCTCATCTTTCCGAGAAGTTTTGCGCTTCCCAGCATTTCGAGGGCCGCCTCGGGGCCGTCTTGGACGGCCTTTTCTCTGGCCCTTCCTGCCCAGGCCCTGGCGATGCTCCTGAATGTGGGCTGGCCGCCTCCGGGGTGGGGCTCCGCCGATCCGATGCACGTCACGCTACGCGTTCTCTCCGGGTTCAGCATGGCGAAGACCATGGCCGTTCTGGCGCCCTTCGAGTGTCCGAGCAGGTGGGCCGAGGCAAACCCCAGGTGGTCCAGGAGGCGCTCAAGGTCCTCGGCCTCCGCCACGCGGGAGTACTCAATGTCTCTTCCGCCCGACGACTTGCCCGTTCCCCGGACATCCGGGCGCACGAGGGTAAAGCGGGGCTCGAGAAGTGGACGCACGGGGTCCCACAGGCGATGGTTCAGTGTCCATCCGGGGATACAAAGGAGCGGCCGGCCCTGTCCTGCTATTTCGTAATAAATGCGCACTCGATCGGAATCAAAATAGGGCATGGGTTACGTTCACGAAATCATAAAATAGTTATTATTGATAGTAGGATAGTATACAAATGATGACGTGACGCAGTAAGTAGTTGTGGCATTTCGCTCCTTTCACCGCATAAAAGTGGAATACTGCAATGTAGCGAAGGCGCACTTCACAACGCTGCCCTTTTGGCAGGCTCTTCCCGACAACCGCCCACGGGGACTCTTAGAGTGTCTTGTGCGTGCCGTCGCACTCCGGCTTGGCGCAGGAGTGTTTGCAACCGCACCATGCCATTCGTTTCGGCGCTTCGATTGTTATCTTGACGGGGCTGAATTCGGTGCCCTTGTGCGAACCATCGCAGAAAGGCTGGCCGGAGGAGCGTCCACAGGCGCACCACCAGTAGTCTCCGGGCTCAGCGTCGAGAACGTAAGGGCTCTTCCGGGCAATCTCCGGATCTTGCATGGCATTCTCCTTTTAGGTTTGCGGCACCCCTCCACCCTGAGAAAAGGGTGCTCAATCCACGCGCAGCCTGTGTCCGTTGAGCCTGAGCCAGGACTTGTAGTTCTCGTATCGTGGGCATATCTGGTCCACGGCCTGCCAGAACCGCGGTCCGTGATTGGGGAAGCGGAGGTGGCACAGCTCATGAATGACGACGTAGTCCAGGACGGCAGGAGGCGCGAGGACCAAGCGCCAATTGAACGTCAGGGTTCCTCTGCTCGTGCAGGCACCCCAGCGGGTCTTCTGGTCCCTTATGGAGACTTTTTTGGGGAAGGCGCCCAGAAGTTGCGAGAACACCTCGATGCGCCTGCGGAACACCTCCTTCGCCCGTTCCCGGTAGGCCTGAAGGAGGACTTCAGAGATAGGCGGCGCCTCGTCGCGAGGAACCGTTACCACAACTTCGTTGCGATGCCACGCAACGCTTGGCTTTGCACAGGCGCAGTTGCGGACGCGGAGTGGAATAGGCCTTCCCAGGTAGAAGACGGTCGAACTCTCGCCGATCGGCGCGGGGGCCTGCGCGCGAAGTTCATCGCGCTCTGCCAGCCGGGCGACAATCCACTCCCTGTGGCGGCGGATTATATCCGTTGCCGAGGAGACGTGGACGCGCGGTGGAAGAACGAGCACGAGCCCGTCGCCGTCCTCCACCTTGACCCAGATTCTCCTGGCTCGGGGATTTCGTCGTACGGTGTACACGACGCGTCTTCCGCAGAGCGAAATGTGGCCCTTTGAGACGGCGCTTTTCATGGCCAACCTCTCAGATCGGCTCGCGTTACGTTTCTGGACCTGAGCCACCAGGAATCTGCCCGGGCTCCACTGATGAGCCTATGTACTACTGAAACGGGTGGCTCTGTCAAGAGCCACCCGTGAAAACACGCCCGGAAAAGAGGATATTCGAGAGAAAAGTGCGCCATTATGGCATCTCTTTCTCGCATCCCCACAGATAGGTCAGGTGAAGTCCCGTCTCCACCGCCTTCAGCATCCAATCCAGGCTGGCCCATTCCTTGAGCCCGTGGAAATTGGTGCCGCCCGCAAAGATGTTGGGCGTCGGCAGGCCTTTGAAACAGAGAGCCGAACCGTCAGTGCCCCCTCTGATATAGCTGCGGATGGGGTCGGCGCCGGCCCGCCTGATGGCCTCCTCCGCCAGGTTAAGGACCTGCGGATACTTGTCCAGCACCACTTTCATGTTGCGGTAGGACTCCTGGATGAGGACCTCCACTTTTGTTCCGGGAAAGGCCGACTCGGCATCCCTGGCCACGGCCAGGAGGTCGTTTTCCCTGGCCCTCAGATCCTCGACCGTGAATCCGCGCACGATGAACTTTATCTCGACCTTCCCGACCTCTCCTCCGATGACGTAGGGGTGGACGTAGGATTCACGTTTTTCGGTCGTCTCGGGGAGGTGCTCAACGGGGAGCCGCCCGATGAGGTAGGCGCCCACGCGGAGAGCGTTGATCATCCTGTCCTTGGCTTTTCCGGGGTGGATGTCGAGGCCGGTGACTGTCACAGTCGCGGAATCTCCACAGAAGGTCTCGTCCTCGATCTCACCCAGCTCCGAGCCGTCGAACGTGTAGGCCGCCCGCGCGTCGAAACGTTCGACGTTGAAAAATCGAGTTCCGTTGCCCGTTTCCTCGTCCGGCGTAAATCCCACGCGCACGGTTCCATGGGGGACCTCGGGGTGGCGCACGAGCCAGTCCATCATGGTTACTATCTCGGCCACCCCGGCCTTGTCGTCCGCCCCGAGCAGCGTGGTGCCGTCGGCCGTGATGATGGTGTGACCGTGACACTTTCCGAGCAGGGGATTGTCGGCTTCCGCGATCTTCAGGTCCGGATTTCCGGGCAGGACGATGTCACCGCCTCGGTAGTCCTCGATGACCTGGGGCTTCACGCTGTCGCTATTCGTCCCGCAGTAGGTGTCCACGTGGCTGAGGTAGCCCACGACGGGGGCTTTGATGTCATCGGACAGGTTCGACGGGAGGGTGGCGAAGAGGTAGCCGCACTCGTCCAGGCCGACATCCTGGAGCCCTATTTCCTTTAGTTCCTTTTCCAAGAGCCTGAGGAGATCGAACTGGCAGGAGGTCGAAGGGAAGGTCTCGGAGGTCTCGCTCGAGCGGGTGTTGATCCGCGCGTATCTCAGGAAGCGCTCAAGGAGTTCGCGCCGTTCACGTTCCCCCAATTTGAATTCCGGCACTTCTCGTGACGGTGTTTCGTTCATAGGTCTCTCCTCCGTATGTCGCCGGAGCGGTTCTCCGGCCGGGTCCGGTCCGGGATGCGGTCCAAGAAAAGAGGGAGCCAGCACGGAGTGACTCCCTCTCTTATCATCGGACTATCTTGTCGGGTTCGGGCAGGGCCATCGTTCACTTGTAACTCTGCAGCACCTTCATGTAGTTGGCCCGCTCGAAGGCAGAAGGTTCGGGGCAGGATTTCTGGCTCATGCTCCCGGTCATCTGCTCGACGGATTCGTATTCGTGCTCTTCCATCCAGGCGGTCATCGCCTTGAGGATATCTGCGGCTCTTCCGATTCCGTGTACCAGGAGGGCGGATGTCATCATGGCCACCTTCGCGCCCGCCATGAGCATCTTGAGGACGTCCTCGGCGCGATGAATCCCGCTTGTTCCGGCGAGGTCGGCCTCTATGCGGCCGTACAGGATTGCGATCCATCGCAGGGGAAGACGCATTTCTTCGGGCGTGGACAGGACGAGGTTGGGCACCACCTCGAGTTTCTCAAGATCGATGTCGGGCTGGTAAAAGCGGTTGAAGAGGACGAGCCCGCGCGCTCCCGCCTTATCCAGTCGGGCAGCCATGTTGGCCATATTGCTGAAAAAGGGGCTCAGCTTGACGGCAACTGGAATGCTCACGGCCGAGCACACGGTTTTCACGTTGTCGATGTACATCTGTTCGACCTTCTCGCCGGGCATGTTGAGGTCCGTTGGGATGTAGTAGATATTGAGCTCGAGGGCGTCAGCTCCCGCTTCCTGGATGCGCTTTGCATAGTCCATCCACCCCCCGGAAGACACGCCGTTGAGGCTGGCGATCACAGGGATGGATACGGCCTCCTTGGCCTTCCGGATGTATTCGAGGTACTCCTCGGGGCCGCGGTCGAAGGACGAGGGCTCTGGGAAGTAGGAGAGAGCCTCGGCGAAGCTCTCCGTTCCCTGGGTCAGGAAATGATCGAGGGTCTGCTCTTCTTTGCGGATCTGTTCTTCGAAAAGGCTCTCCAGCACGACGGCCGAGAGGCCCGTTTCTTCCATGTGTGTGAGCGTTTCCAGGTCGGAACAGAGCGGGCTCGCCGAGGCGACGAGCGGATTTTTAAGATTTAAACCGAGATACTTGGTCGATAGATCCATTTTTTTACCCCATGCAGAAAGGGAATGGGCCGGGCCAAAAGGGACAATGGCGACGTGCACCCACCCGCCCGAGTACTACGATTTGGCTTCTTCCTTTTCCTCGTTGCCGCAGGTCATGGCGGCGAGTTGCTCGTAGAGGTGCCAACGCGTCTTGAGCTCCGCATCACCGATTTCCATGAGCTGCCTGGCCCGATCCGGGTGGCTCTTGGTGAGCATCTTGAACCGGGTTTCCGTCATGGCGTAGTCGGCGTACGTGATCTTTGGGGGCCTGGAATCGAGCTTGAGTGGGTTCTTACCTTCCTTCGCCAGATCCGGGTTGTAGCGGAACAGCGGCCACGCGCCGCATTCGACGGCCTCTTTCTGGTGGGCCATGCCCTCTGTCAGGTTGAAGCCGTGCGCTATGCAGTGGCTGTAGGCGATGATGAGAGAGGGACCGTCGTAGGCTTCGGCTTCGATGATGGCCTTGACCGTCTGGTTATCGCTGGCGCCCATGGCCACCCGTGCCACGTAGATGTTCCCGTAGGTCATGGCGATCATGCCCAGGTCCTTCTTCGGCAGGGGCTTTCCACTGGCCGCGAACTTGGCGACGGCCCCTATGGGCGTTGCCTTTGAGCACTGCCCACCCGTGTTCGAGTAGACCTCTGTGTCGAGCACAAGGACGTTCACGTTCCGGCCGGACGCCAGGACGTGATCGAGGCCGCCGTAGCCGATGTCGTAGGCCCAGCCGTCGCCTCCCATGATCCAGACGCTCTTATTGACGAGCATGTCGGCCAGGGAGAGGAGGTCCTTGGATTCTTCGTCGTTCCTGTCCTTGAGCTTGGCTTTCAACGCGTCCACGCGCTTGCGCTGTGCGGCGATGCCGGCCTCGTCGGACTGATCGGCCCCGAGCAAGTCGGAGGCAAGATCCTCGCCGACCTGTGGCGCGAGCCTGGTCAGGAGTTCCCTGGCGTATTCGGTATGCTTGTCGATGGTGAGCCGAAAGCCGTACCCGAATTCGGCGTTGTCCTCGAAGAGCGAGTTGGACCAGGTCGGTCCCCGGCCGTCCGGGTTGACCGCCCAGGGCGTGGTGGGGAGGTTTCCGCCGTAGATCGAGGAACATCCCGTGGCGTTGGCGATGATGGCCCGGTCTCCGAAGAGCTGGCTTACGAGCTTGACGTAGGGCGTCTCGCCGCAACCGGCACAGGCGCCGGAGAACTCGAACAGGGGCTGCAGGAACTGTGAACCCTTGACCGTCCCTATCTTCACGGCCGTCCTGTCCACCTCGGGCAGCGACGAGAGGAAGAAATTGAAGTTTTCGCGCTCGGGTTCGCGCAGCGGCATCTGATCGGCCATGTCGAGGGACTTGTGCTTGACGTTGCTCTTGTCTTTTGCGGGGCAGATGTAAGCGCATGCCGCGCATCCCGTGCAGTCCTCGGGTGCGACCTGGACCGTGTACTTCATCCCCTTGAATTCGAGCCCCTTATAATCCACGGACTTGAAGGTGGCCGGCGCATTCTTCAGATGGCTCTCGTCGTAGACCTTGATGCGGATTGCGGCGTGGGGACACACGAGGGCGCACTTGCCGCACTGGATGCAGATCTTTTCGTCCCAGACCGGTATCTCCAGGGCGATGTTGCGCTTCTCCCACTGGGCGGTGGCCGTCGGGAACGTGCCATCCACCGGCATGGCCGAGACGGGGAGATCGTCGCCTTCGTTGGCGATGATTTTCCCGAGCGTCTCCTTGACGAATTCGGGCGCCTCGTCCGACACAACGGGCGGCATTGCGAGGGCACTGGTTGCGGTCTCGGGCACCTGGACTTCGTGCAGGTTGGCCAGGGTCCCGTCCACCGCCGCAAAGTTCTTGTTGACGATCTCATCGCCCTTGGCGCCGTAGGTCTTCTTAATGGCCTTCTTGATGGCGGCAATTGCTTCGTCCTTCGGAAGGACGCCCGAAATGGCGAAGAAGCAGGTCTGCATGATGGTGTTCACGCGGCTGCCCATCCCGGTTTCCCGGGCCACCTTGTAGCCGTCGATCACGTAGAACTTCGCCTTCTTGTCGATGATCTGCTGCTGGACCTTCTTAGGCAGCTTGCCCCAGACATCCTCGGGCCCGTAGGGGCTGTTGATGAGAAACGTCCCGCCGGGGACGAGGTACTTGAGCATGTCGTACTTCTCGAGGAAGACGAAGGCGTGGCAGGCCAGGAAATTGGCCGAGGTCACCAGATAGGTACTGCGGATCGGGCGAGGCCCGAAGCGCAGGTGCGAAACGGTGATGGACCCGGACTTTTTGGAATCGTAAACGAAATAGCCCTGCGCGTAGTTGTCGGTTTCGCCGCCGATGATCTTGATGGAGTTCTTGTTGGCGCCGACGGTACCGTCGGACCCCAGTCCGTAGAAGAGGCAGCGGATGACGTCGTCGCCTTCGGTGGTGAAGGACGGATCGTAATCGACGCTGTTGCCCGTCACGTCGTCCTTGATGCCGACTGAGAAGTGGTTCTTCAACTTGGGCTTGGCCAGCTCATCGAAGACGCCCTTGACCATGGCGGGCGTGAATTCCTTGGAAGAAAGCCCGTAGCGCCCGCCGACGATCTTCGGCATGGGGAAGGGGAGCCGGCCGAAGGACGCGGCTTCGGCGCAGGCGGAAAGGACGTCTTGGTAAAGCGGTTCGCCTGCGGCGCCCGGTTCTTTCGTCCGGTCGAGCACGGCCACGGACTTGACGGTCTTCGGGAGAGCCCCTATGAGGGCCTCCGAGCTGAACGGCCTGAAAAGGCGGACGATGACGGCGCCGATCTTTTCGCCCTGCTTCGAGAGATAGTCGACCGCCTCGAGCGCCGTCTCTGCGCCAGAACCCATGAGGACGATCACCCTCTCGGCGTCGGGCGCCCCCGCGTAGTCGAACAGGTGATACTGCCGCCCGACGACCGAGGCGAACTTGTCCATGGCCTTCTGCACGATGGCTGGAAATGCTTCGTAGAAGGGATTTGCGGCCTCCCGCGCCTGGAAGAACACGTCGGGGTTCTGCGCCGTACCTCTCAGGACTGGACGATCGGGGGAGAGGGCGCGTGCGCGATGGGCGCGGACCAGTCCGTTGTCGATCATGGCCTTCATGTCTTCGACGGTTAGCTGCTCTATTTTCTGGACCTCGTGGGAACTCCTGAAGCCGTCGAAGAAGTGGACGATGGGAACGCGTCCTTCGAGCGTGGCCGCCTGAGAGATGAGGGCCATGTCCATGATTTCCTGGATGGAAGACGAAGCCAGAAATCCCCAGCCGGTGGATCTGGCGGCCATCACATCGCTGTGATCGCCGAAGATCGAGAGGGCGTGCGTGGCGACCGTCCGGGCCGACACGTGGAAGACCGTCGAGGTCAGTTCACCGGCGATCTTGTACATGTTGGGGATCATGAGCAGGAGTCCCTGGGACGCCGTGAAGGTCGTTGTCAGGGCCCCGGACTGAAGGGCTCCGTGGACGGCGCCCGATGCGCCCCCCTCGCTCTGTAATTCGACGACCTGGGGAATCGTCCCCCAGATGTTCGCCTTGCCTTCCGACGACCACTGGTCGGCCCACTCGCCCATCGGGGAGGATGGTGTAATCGGGTAGATCGCGCACACTTCGTTCACTTTATGGGCTACGAAGGCAGCGGCTTCATTGCCGTCAAGGGTTATTTTCGGCCTTGCCATAGAAACTCTCCATGAAAAATTCCGGGTGCCGCCGCGTCACGCGACCATCCAGGCCTCAGGGTGGGCTGTCGCCGCACCTGAAGCTGATCGTCTCCGCGGGCGGAGTCGGCTACGGTGAAGGTGCACAGCACTATCAGGGTTCTCCAGCAGCGGGCTCTCAACGAGAAATCCGCAAGAAAATCAATTATAGGATGATTCAGCCCAAAGGCAAAGGAGACTAGGGACCCCGGCTCCGGGGAGGCGCTTATTCTGGGGCATATCCCCCCAAGTCCTTCGGTCGAGGAGGCGCCATGCTCGCGGAGGAGAGGGCAGCGGCCGGCCGGACGAGGACACGCGTGGTGCTGTTCCCGTTGCCGAATTCATGGCACTATATTAGGTGATCATGTCGCCGACTCATCCTGCGGCTCAGCGCCATTGATGGATACGGGGAGGCTCGCTCAATGCCGGAGGGCTGGGTGTTTCTCAGAGTAGGCACCAGCGTGAACATCGCGGTCCCTGTGTCCGCGGTGCACAGGGTTCTCCACGGGGCGGACGAGGATTACGCGGCGTACGCACCGACCGCAGCGGATCTGTCCAGAGAACTGCGGTCAAAGCCGGACTCGGAGTTGCCGGGCGTGCTGGTGCTTCTCGAGAACGGATCGTGCTGGTACGTGGGCGACGTTCTCCTCGGCGAGTCGG
>Ga0307440_1000310_pt1 | contig 23737 bp, 22 predicted proteins | sample SalMarWE160410MG_FD_202150 | JGI IMG/M metagenome (GOLD analysis project Ga0307440, IMG submission 202150) | Salt marsh sediment microbial communities from the Plum Island Ecosystem LTER, Massachusetts, United States - WE1604-10 | ecosystem: Environmental > Aquatic > Marine > Intertidal zone >...
CGGGCAGCGACGAGGCGCGCAAGCTGGTCGCCTTTCTGCGCCGCGAGATGGGCGTGACGGGCATCCGGTTTCCGGAGAGTTCCGGCATCGGTATCAAGCCGGTTTCGCGCGAGGGTTCGGAGCGCCTAGTGCGCAAGGCGATCCAGTATGCGATCGACAACGACCGCGTGTCGGTGACCCTGGTGCACAAGGGCAATATCATGAAGTACACCGAGGGCGCCTTCCGCAACTGGGGTTATGAGGTGGCGCGGGAAGAGTTCGGGGCCCAACCCCTGGATGGCGGTCCCTGGATGAGCCTGAAGAACCCGGTCAACGGCAAGCGCATCGTTGTAAAAGACGTGATTGCCGACAACTTCCTCCAGCAGATCCTGCTGCGACCCGAGGAATACGACATTATCGCCACCCTCAACCTGAATGGCGACTACATCTCGGATGCGCTGGCGGCCCAGGTCGGGGGCATCGGCATAGCGCCGGGGGCCAACATGGCAGATTCGGTGGCGGTCTTCGAAGCTACGCATGGCACGGCCCCGGGCTTTGCGGGCAAGGACCGGGTCAATCCCGGCTCGCTGATACTGTCCGCAGAGATGATGCTGCGTTATATTGGCTGGCATGAGGCGGCCGAATGCATTCTTCAGGGGGTAGCCCGGACCATCGCCGACAAAATACTGACCTACGATCTGGCCCGGCTCCGGGAAGCCATACGCGCTCCGCGCCGCGACCTGGCAGGGCAGCGTGGAGTGGAAGAGCATATGCAAAGCCTCATTCCGGGCGCTACTTTGGTGGGTACCCGGGGGTTTGGTGAAGCAGTCATAGAGCACATGACGGAGGAGTGATAGGGTGTCTGAACCAATTCGGGTGCTGATAGCCGATGACCACCGCTTGGTGCGGGCGGGCCTCAGTGAATTGCTGCGCGATCAACCGGGCATCGAAGTCGTGGGTGAGGCTGAGGATGGTGAAGCCGTGCTCGATATGACCCCGAGATTGCAACCTAACGTCATTCTTATGGACGTCCAGATGCCGCGTCTCGGCGGCATCGAAGCGACCCGGCGGCTGAATGCCAGCCAGCCGCAAGCGCGGGTCATTGCAATTTCCGCGCTGGATGCTGATCCCGTGCCTGCCCGCATCATGGAAGCGGGGGCCTGGGGATTCTTGGGGAAAAGTGCCGAGCCTGCTGAAGTTATCGCGGCCGTGCGCCGTGTAGCCGATGGCGAACGCTACGTGCCCGCGGCTCTCGCCAAGCGTTTGGCTTTGTCCCAGCGCAGCGGTGAAGAACTCGGGCAATTCATGAATCTTTCGCGTCGTGAACTGGAACTTGTGCTTTATACGGCGCAGGGGCTGGGAACTCTGGCTGTGGCGCAGCGCCTGTGCCTGAGTCCCAAAACGGTGAGCACTTATCGGCGTCGCGTGTACGACAAACTGGGTGTCGACAACGATATTGATCTTGTAAAGCTGGCGGCCGGACACGGACTGATAACGCTCGATATGCCTTCGGTGCCATGAGCCCGCGGGCGGGCTTCGACGCCAAGGCCTTTCTTGCAGGACTGGGTCACAAGCCGGGCGTCTACCGCATGTACGACGCGTCCGATCGCCTGATTTATGTAGGCAAGGCCCGCGACGTCCATCGCCGGCTGAGTTCCTATTTCGGTGCGCGCCCGCAAGGGACCAAGGTCATGGCTATGCTGCGCCGCCTGGCACGTATCGAAGTCACCTGGACCACGACCGAAGTCGAAGCCTTGCTGCTGGAAAGCACGTTGATCAAGGAGCATCGTCCCCGCTATAACGTCATTCTGCGGGACGACAAAAGCTATCCCTATATTCGCTTGATGCCGGGGCTTGGATTTCCCCGCCTGAGCCTTTACCGGGGTCCGCATCGCGCGGCGGGCCGGCTGTTCGGGCCTTACCCGAACGCGGTGGCCGCACGCAATGCGCTGATCGAGCTGCAGCGGGTGTTTCGACTGCGCAACTGTACCGATCGGTTTTTTCGCAATCGTAGCCGGCCCTGTCTGCAATACCAGATAGAACGCTGTACGGCACCGTGCGTCGGATTGATCGACCAGGCGACCTACCAGCAGGACATGGATCAGGCGGTGGCCTTTCTCGAGGGGCGTGACGAGCAAGTCATCGAGCAGCTTGTTGCGCGTATGGAGGAAGCCAGTGCCACACTAGAGTTCGAAAAGGCGGCGCGGATGCGCGATCAGATCCACAGTTTACGCCGGATACGCGCGCATCAGGACGTGATCGGCGACATGCAGGATTGTGACGTGCTGGCGGTAGCCGAGGCTGGGCGTGACACGGCCGTGGTCGTGGTCCTTCCGGTACGCGGCGGGCGTCTGCAAGGCAGCCGCAATTATCGGGTTGCGGTAGGTGCGGAGCAGGACAGTGCCGCCATCATGGAGGGGTTCATCGTCCAGCATTTCGAGCAGGAAGCCCCGCCGAGAATCGTTCCGGACAGACCGTTACCGGGTGCGGAGATAGTGCGGGCAGCGGTGTCGAAACGAGTCGGTCATGAGGTCGTGATTCGACCGGCGGGGCGGGGCGCACTCAAGCGCCTGACCGCCCTAGCGGCCACCAATGCCCAGGAATTGGTCCACCTGAATGCCGATGGCCCAGCGCTTACGGCGCGCTTCGAGGCGTTGGAGAAGGTGCTCGATTTACCATCCGATGAACTGAACCGCATCGAGTGCTTCGATATCAGTCATTCAGGTGGGGAAGCGGCTTATGGCTCCTGCGTCGTGTTCGACCGGCAGGGCCCGCTCAAGGCGGCCTATCGCCGTTTCCGGATTCGTGAAGCATCTGGAGGAGATGATTACGCAGCTCTGGAAGAAGTGCTGGAGAGACGTTACAGCCGGGTACTGGACGAGGAAGGCGCTTTGCCGGATTTGGTGCTTATCGACGGTGGGCCGGGACAGCTGCGGCGGGCGCAGGGCGTGCTGGAGCGGCTGGGGTTGGAAGAGCTGCGCCTAGGCGCCGTCACCAAGGGCGCGGGGCGGCGGGCCGAATTCGATCGCCTGATCCTGGCGCCTGAGGGGCGCAGTCTTGCTCTTGAGCCCGAATCTGCGGCACTGCACCTCGTCCAATCGTTGCGCGATGAAGCGCACCGTTTCGCGATATCCGGACATCGCCGCGCGCGCCAGAAAACACGGAGCGAATCTGTGCTTGATGATGTGACGGGCGTGGGGCCGGTCAAAAGGAGGCAACTTCTGACCCGGTTTGGTGGTCTCAAAGGATTGCGCCAGGCGAGTGCCGTTGATCTGACTGCCGTGCCGGGCATCAATCGTGCGCTCGCGGAGCGCATCGTGAATCATTTGGCAAGAGAAGGACATCGCCAATGACCGGATTTGGTCTGCCCAACTGGCTGACATCACTGCGGGTATTGTTGATTCCGGTCATGGTGATCTTTTTCCTGTTGCCGACGGCCTGGGGGCCGCCGGCGGCGGCCGGAGTCTTCATCCTCGCCAGCGTGACCGATTGGCTGGACGGTTTCCTGGCGCGGCGCCTGAATCAAGGATCGGCGCTGGGTGCCTTTCTCGACCCGGTTGCCGATAAGCTTATTGTCGCCACGGCGCTTGTGTTGATTGTGATGGCTGATCCCCATAGTTGGGTGGCGCTACCGGCGCTGATTATCATCGGCCGCGAAATCGCCGTGTCCGCCTTGCGGGAGTGGATGGCCGGGGTGGGCGCCTCGTCGGCGGTCACTGTGTCCTGGGCCGGCAAGGTCAAGACGGCCGTACAGATGGTGGCTATCGTATTCATGCTGTTCAGGTATTCACTGCATGGAACGCCCGTGTACTGGATCGGGCTCGGATTGTTGTATTGCGCGGCGGTCCTGACGGTTTTCTCGATGACGCTCTATCTCCATTCGGCTTGGCCCGATTTGATCCAGCGTCGCAATGGTGCGATTCGGAGAAAACTTTGACAGAGATCGAGTATCAACGTTATTGTGCGCGGCTTGCCGCCGTATTGATTCCCCGGGAGAATTCGATTTGCACCCAAAACATGTAAGCAGGATTGTTTGTGGCGCGTCCTTGTTAGGGTTTGCTCTGATGCTGGCGGGATGCGGTGGCGGAAGCTCCACTCAGAACTTCGTGTACAACCCGATTCCATATGCGTCCAATACCTATTTAGTCACTTCTGAGGACGTTGCCTACAGCGGCCAAATTTATGCCACTAATCCGGCAACCAAACAGGGCGCCCTGACGGTTAGCTACGGACTGGATTCGGCGCCTGCTCACGGTACGGTCAGCATTGATCCGAATACCGGATCTTACACTTATACGCCTAAAAGTGGTTATGCCGGCTCGGACAGTTTTACTTATACAGCGGCAACAGCGAACGGCAGTTCTCCGGTGGCTACTGCTACGGTGATAGTGAAAGGATCGTCATCCCTGGTCTCGGTTTTCGGTGCGCCTGTACAGGTGACTAAGAGCGGCCCAGCCAGCGTGGATGTGAAAGTGCGGCTGTCCAATCCGCCCAACGGACAGGCTACCGTTAACTATTCAACTGTCGATGGCACCGCCAAGGCCGGTGTCGATTACACGGCGCAGAGCGGAACATTAACCTTTGGTCCGGGCGTGACCGAGCATACGATTACGATCCCGCTGAGCGATCAGCTAGGGACGTCATACCGGTATTTTCGAGTGCGGCTGAGCAATCCCAGCAGTAATCTGCAATTGGATGCGGGGACCGCCAACGTTGTACTGCGCTATTGGCCCGAGCCGCTCAATGACACGGGCACGACGGGCTGTGCAACAGATACGAATGGCAACCCGACTAATCCAATCACTTGCCCCCAGACCGGTTATCCGAATCAGGATGGCGAGCTGGGTCGGGATCGAAAGAGTTACGAGGATAAACTGGCCAAGGTTGGTTTTGGCGGCTACTCATACGATTTTGGCTTCGATTTCACCAAGATCGACAGTAACGGCCATGCTCTTTTCAACCAGGGCGCCAATTACGGGGTAGATCCTTGGGCATGCGCGCGTGACAACTGGACCGGTCTGGAGTGGGAGGTTCCGACTCCAGCAGTCGGCGCTGGGCTGTTCAATGCGGGTTACATTTATACGTGGTACGACCCGCACAACAGCACGAATGGCGGGAACAAAGGCCAGGCGAACGGCGGTCCCTACAAGATGGACACCTACAATTTCGTTCAGATGGCTAACGATAGCAATTTATGTGGATACTCCGATTGGCGCTTGCCGACTGCCAGTGAACTGAGAAATTTGCTCAACGTGTCGGCGAACGCGTTGGGCTTCTTCTCGGCCTCGGGGATTCCGTCGATTCCAACCCTGGAATCAGGCGGATACTGGACAGCGACCAGTGATCCTGTTTATCACGATCGCGCGGTGGTCATCAGTTCACTGGAGAGCTATGACAGTTTCCTGCCCAAGGATGGGAGTACGGGTATTGGTGGTGGCTATTTCGCAATTCTGGTTCGTGGAGGTGTGCAGTGAAGGTACAGGCAATGAAAGTGACGGTGTGTGCCCTGACCCTCTGGATAGGTGCCGGAGTCGCCCTGGCGCAAACTTGCGGTAATTCGGTCCCCGATCCCATGCAGAATTCGCGCTACGATATGAAAGCCGACGGCACGGTTGTTGATCGGTATACCGGGTTGATGTGGATGCGATGCGCCATCGGCCAGGCTTGGGACAGCAATAACCAAACCTGCACGGGTACCGCGACGACTTTCACTTGGCAGGATGCATTGAACAAGGTCCAGACCTTGGACAGTTCATCCAGCAGTGGGTTTGCCGGGTACAAGGATTGGCGCCTGCCCAATGAGCGTGAACTGACGTCACTGGTGCGCTATGCGTGCTCCGATCCGGCGATCAACGAAGCTGCGTTTCCTGCCACGCCGAGTGTGAGTTTCTGGACTTCGACACCGGTCGCCTCCAGCTATGGGCTTGGCTGGGGCGTTGACTTCAAGACCGGGCAGGCCTATTACGTTGCTTACAGCCAAACCTCTCCGATCAGGCTGGTTCGGGCCGGTGCGTTTGCCTATTAGCTTGAGGTTTTTGCCTGCGCTGTAATACAATGCAGCGCTCGACAGGCGCGTAGCTCAGTTGGTTAGAGCACCACCTTGACATGGTGGGGGTCGTTGGTTCGAATCCAATCGCGCCTACCAGTTTAAGCACCAGAAATGCCGGCTCCTCCGGCTCAACACGCGGCCCCTCGTATAGGTCGCCACTGTAAGGACAGACTATGCCTACGATTACGCTTCCAGACGGCTCCCGACGCGAATTCGACCACCCGGTCACCGTGGCCGAAGTTGCGGCCGACATCGGACCGGGACTGGCCAAGGCGGCCTTGGCCGGCAAGGTTGGGGGCACCTTGGTCGATACTTCATTCAGGATCGATCACGATGCAGAGCTGAGCATTGTGACCGATCGCGATTCGGACGGTCTTGAGGTCATTCGCCATTCCACCGCGCATCTGCTTGCCCAGGCCGTCAAGCAGCTGTTCCCCGAGGTCCAGGTCACGATCGGCCCGGTGATCGAGGACGGCTTTTACTATGACTTCGCATCTGAGAGACCCTTCACGGAAGAGGATCTGAAGGCCATCGAGGCGCGCATGAAGGAATTGGCTGCGGAGGATTACGAAGTCACCCGGAGCCTCATGCCCCGCGACGAGGCCGTGAAGTTTTTCCGCGACATGGGAGAGGAATACAAGGCCGAGATTATCGCCTCGATCCCTTCCGACGAGCCGATATCCCTGTATCGCCAGGGGGATTTCGTGGATTTATGCCGCGGCCCGCATGTGCCTTCCACGGGCAAGCTCAAGGCCTTTCATTTAATGAAGGTGGCCGGGGCCTATTGGCGCGGCGATTCAAACAACGAAATGCTGCAGCGGATCTACGGCACTGCCTGGGCCGACAAGAAGGCGCTCAAGGCCTATCTCACCCGGTTGGAAGAGGCCGAGAAGCGCGATCATCGCCGCCTTGGCCGTGAGCTCGACCTGTTCCACATGCAGCAGGAGGCGCCGGGCCTGGTGTTCTGGCATGCCCGCGGCTGGGCGATCTGGCAGGTCGTCGAGCAATACATGCGCGAGGTTTATCGTGACAGCGGTTACCAGGAGGTCCGTTGCCCGCAGATCCTCGATAAGTCGCTATGGGAAAAGACCGGGCACTGGGACAACTACCGCGAAAATATGTTTATAACCGCGTCCGAGAATCGCGAGTATGCGGTCAAACCGATGAATTGTCCTGGTCACGTGCAGATTTTTAATCATGGCCTGAAAAGTTACCGTGATCTTCCTTTGCGCCTGGGCGAATTCGGTTCCTGCACGCGCAACGAGCCATCGGGCGCGCTGCACGGGCTGATGCGCGTGCGCGGCTTCGTCCAGGACGACGGTCACATCTTCTGCACTGAAGATCAGGTGGAGACCGAAGTGGTGGCGTTCCACCGTCAGGCCATGCAGGTCTATTCGGATTTCGGATTCAGCGACATTGAGCTCAAGCTTGCCCTGCGCCCGGCCAAGCGCATCGGTACCGATGCCATCTGGGATAAGTCCGAAGAGGCCCTGCGCTCGGCGCTGCGCGCTTGTGGCGTGGAATGGGAAGAGTTGCCGGGCGAGGGCGCATTCTACGGGCCCAAGATCGAGTACCACATGAAGGATTCGATCGGACGCGGCTGGCAGGTCGGCACCATGCAGGTGGATTTCTCCATGCCGGGGCGCCTGGGGGCGGAATACGTGGGCGAAGACGGTGACCGCCACGTGCCGGTCATGCTGCATCGCGCGATTGTGGGGTCCATGGAGCGCTTCATCGGCATCCTGATTGAGCACTATGCCGGGCGCTTGCCGCCCTGGCTCGCGCCGGTCCAGGCCATGGTCCTGCCGATCGCCGAAGGACAGGCGGATTATGCGCGCAAATTGGTCTCGGAACTGGCGAGCCGGAGCTTCCGGGCCGAGGCGGACTTGAGAAACGAGACCATTGGATATAAAATTCGCGAACATACGCTTGGCCGAGTCCCCTACCTGCTCGTCGTCGGTGAACGGGAGCGGGAGGCCGGCTCTGTTGCCGTACGTGAGGTGACGGGTAAAGACCTGGGCACCTTGACGGTGGATGAATTCGCCAGCCGGCTGGCGGCGGATATTGAGGCCAAGGGCCGTTTTAATTTGGAGGGTTGAAGCATCGCGCAGGACAAACAGGTAAGACGCAACGAGGAAATCACTGCGTCACGGGTTCGGGTCGTCGGTACCAACGGCGAACAGGCCGGCATCATGACGATCGAGGACGCCATCGCCAAGGCTTACGAGCAGGACATGGATCTCGTCGAGGTCGCGCCCAATTCCGAGCCTCCGGTCTGTCGGATTATGGATTATGGCCGTTTCGTGTTCGAGCAGAACAAGAAACAGCATGCCAACCGGCGGAAACAGAAGCAGATGCAGGTGAAGGAAATCAAGTTTCGTCCCGGAACGGATGAGGCGGATTACCAGATCAAGCTCAAGAAGCTGGTGAAGTTTCTCGAGGAAGGCGACAAAACCAAAGTGTCCCTGCGTTTTCGCGGTCGTGAAATGCTTCACCAGGAACTGGGGCAGCAGTTGCTCAAGCGGGTCCGGGATGACCTCGAGGAACTGGCTGCCGTGGAACAGATGCCCAAGCTCGAAGGCCGTCAGATGGTCATGATGCTGGGGCCGAAAAAGACCAAGACATAAGTCTGGTCAGCGGGGCGCAAGCGCCGCCTGAGTGCGGGCAGATCCCGCAAAAAACTGCCACCCGCAATCCGGGTGGTGGCGGGTTGGAAGGCAAGGGAAGGCCGTCCGTATTATTCGCCCGGGCAGGAACGCCGGTTTGACACCGGGGCCTGGAGTAGAAATGGAGTTGGAAAATGCCGAAACTTAAAACGCACCGCGGTGCGGCCAAGCGCTTTCGTGCCAATGCCAAGGGCAAGTTCAAGAGCGCGCACTCGCATCATCGTCACATCCTCACCAAGAAAAGCAGTAAGCGCAAACGCAACCTGCGCGGCAGCGAAATGATGGCCGAGCAGGATCAGAAGAGCGTGCGCCGCATGCTGCCCTACGCCTAAAGGAGAACAACGATGGCACGAGTTAAACGAGGTGTAACCGCCCGCCGCAAGCACAAGAAGGTGCTCAAACAGGCCAAGGGTTACTACGGAAACCGGAGCAAGAACTGGCGTACCGCCAATCAGGCCGTGTTCAAGGCTGGTCAGTACGCCTATCGCGACCGCCGGGTGCGCAAGCGCGATTTCCGTGCCCTGTGGGTGGCACGAATCAATGCCGCGGCCCGCATGCACGGGCTGTCTTACAGCCGCTTCATGCACGGCCTCAAGCTGGCCGGAGTCGAGCTTGACCGTAAGGTGCTCGCCTATCTGGCGCTGAACGACCAGACGGCCTTTGCCGCCCTGGTGGACAAGGCGCGTAGCAGCAGCGAACAGTGATTTGCGGGGGGCTTGTCCCCCCGCATTTTTCCCACCCGAGCAACCGGCAGGTTTATCGTGGAGACAGCCACACAGGAAGTCGAGCGCATTCGGCAATCGGCGCTGGCCGATATCGAGCGTGCAGGCGAGGTGCAGGCGCTGGAAGCGGTTCGCGTCGAATATCTGGGCCGCAAGGGTCAGGTCAAGGCGTTGCTGGCCCGGGTAGGCCAGCTGGAAGCCGATCAGCGACCCGCCTACGGTGAAGCCATCAATGCCCTCAAGGCCGAACTGGCGACCGCGCTCAGTGAGCGCCGCGCGGTTCTGGAGGCCGATGCGCGTGAGCGGGAAGAAGCACGCAATGCCGTGGATATCACCCTGCCGGGCAGGGGGCAGAAAACCGGAACCTTGCACCCGGTTCGCCTGACGCTCTCACGCATCGAGCAGTTGTTCATGGCCGCAGGCTTCGAGGTGGCGTACGGTCCCGAAGTCGAAAACGAGCATTACAACTTCGAAGCGCTCAACATTGCCGCCGATCATCCGGCGCGCGCCATGCACGATACGTTCTACCTCGATGACGGACGCCTGTTGCGCACGCATACCTCCCCGGTGCAGATCCGCCACCTGGAGAAGGTGGGCGGGCCGCCCGTGTGGATGATCGCGCCGGGCCGGGTCTATCGCCGTGATTCCGATCTGACGCACACGCCCATGTTCCACCAGGTCGAAGGCCTGGTGATCGACGAGGGCATTCACATGGGGCACCTGAAGTGGGTGCTGTCCCAGTTCATGCGCGGCTTCTTCGAGAAAGATCTCGCCGTGCGCCTCAGACCTTCCTATTTCCCCTTTACCGAGCCTTCCGCGGAACTCGATGTGAGCTGCGTCCGTTGCGATGGCGCCGGGTGCCGCGTCTGTGGGGCCACCGGCTGGCTGGAAGTGCTTGGTTGCGGCATGGTGCATCCGCACGTGCTCGAACAGGCCGGCATCGACCCGGCCCGGCACAGCGGCTTCGCCTTCGGCATCGGGGTCGAGCGCCTCGCCATGCTGCGTTATCGCGTCGATGATCTGCGGCGCTTTTTCGAAAACGACGTGCGCTTTCTAGCGCAGTTTGCCTGAGGACGGTTTGGATGCGGGTCAGTCTCGACTGGTTGCGTAGTCTCTGCGACAGTGGCCTTGATGCGGCTGCGATTTCACGGCATCTGGTCAACCAGGGCCTGGAAGTCAGCGCGGTCTGGCAGATACCTGCGCCCTGTGAAAAGATCGTGACGGCCCGGGTGACCAGGATCCGCCAGATGCCGCGCACCAATCTCCAGTGCTTGACGGTCGATGCGGGGTCTGCGGGGCAGTTCAAGGTCGTCTCGGGAGCGCCGCACTTGCGTGAGGGCATGGTAGGCGTGCTGGCCTTGCCCGGAGCCACCTTGCCTGATGGGCGCGTCATCGAAGCCCGCGAATACCAAGGGGAACCATCCGAGGCCATGCTTTGTGCGGCTGCCGAAATCGGACTGGGTGAAACCTCGGACCGGCTCCTCGTATTTGCTGATGACACCCCCGAGGGCGAGACCGTTGCACGCTTGTATGGCTTGCCCGATACATGCCTGGAAATCGATTTGACCCCCAACCGGGGCGATTGCCTGTCGATGCTCGGTATTGCCCGGGAATTGCACGCGGGAACCGAAGCGTCTCTCACGCCGCCCCGGATGGAGCCGGTCGAAGCCGTTCAGCGCCATGAGCTTGCGGTGAGCCTGACGGTGCCCGAAGCCTGCCCGCGCTACTCCGGGCGTGTCATTACCGATATCGACCCGTGTGCGGTTACCCCCCTGTGGATGAGCGAGCGGTTGCGCAGGGCGGGTCAACGCCCGACGTATCCAGTGGTCGATGTGCTGAACTACGTTATGCTTGAACTGGGTCAGCCCTTGCATGCCTTCGACATGGGCAAGCTGCACGGCGGACTCACTGTCCGCATGGCTCGTCCCGGCGACACCCTGACCCTGATCGGAGCCAGTCAGCCGATCGACCTGGCGCCCGATATGCTGGTCATTGCAGACAAACGGGGGCCTGTTGCGCTGGCCGGCGTAATGGGTGGAGAGGACAGTGCCGTCAGCAGCGAGACTCGCGAGGTTTTTCTGGAAAGCGCTTTCTTTGCGCCGGCTGCGATCCGGGGCAGGGCGCGCCGCCTGGGACTCGTGACCGAGGCTGCACATCGCTACGAGCGTGGTGTCGACTCGGAATTGGCCCCTGTCGCGCTCGAGCGGGCAACCATGCTCATCACCTCGATCTGCGGCGGCCGTCCAGGACCGTTGGTCGTCCGCCAAGAGGCCGAGTATTTGCCGCTGCACGAGGCTATTGAATTGCGCACGAGTACGGTGCGGCGTTTGACCGGGCTCGATCTTGGAACCGAGGCGGTCGGCGCCATCCTGGAGCGGCTCGGGTTCCATGTGCGCATTACCGGGGATTTTTCGTTGGCGGTTACCGCTCCCAGCGCCCGCTTCGATATCGAAGGAGAAGCGGACCTGGTCGAAGAAGTGGCCCGAATCGCCGGTTTCGACTCTATTCCGGCCGTTGCTCCATTGCGGCACTTGTGTCCGATGCATCACGATGCGGCCTCTTCTCTGTGCAACAGACTGAGACGCGTTATTGCGGCACGTGGCTATGATGAAGCGGTCACCATGAGTTTTGCCGAAGCGGAGCGGGACGCGGCCCTGGCGCCGGCTTCCACGCGTGCGCTATGGTTGCACAATCCGCTTTCGGCCAGGGAAGGAATTCTGCGGCGCAGTCTGTGGACCGGCCTGATCGAGGCGCTTGCGCATAATCTGGCACGCCAGGCCGAGCGGGTACGCTTGTTCGAAATGGGAGCGGTATTCTCGGACGGGGCTGAACAAACCGAGTATCTTGCCGGTGTTGCCTGTGGGCCGCTTTTGCCGGAGCAATGGGGAGCCTCCGCCAGAACGGTCGATTTTTTCGATATCAAGGGCGATGTGCATGAATTGCTGATTTCTGCAGGGGTGCCGTCTACTGCGATTGAATACATCCCCTCGGAGCGAGAGGCTCTCGCCAGCGGTCGCCGCGCCTGCGTACGTGTCGAGGATCGGATTGTGGCCGATTTGGGCGTATTGGCACCACGGTTGGTCAAGGAATGGGATCTGCCGACCGAGGTCCTGGTTTTCGAAATCAATTTGGATGCGTTGCCGGATCCGCGCCAGTTGCAGGCGGGCCCGGTGGCCCGTTTCCCCGGCGTAAGGCGAGATCTGGCATTGGTTGCCGGCAAATCCATCAGCGCGGCAGAGCTGGAAGCCAGCGTCCGCAAACATGGGGGTTCCCGCTTGCGCGAAGTGCGCATTTTTGACGTTTATTCCGGCGAAGGAATACCCGAAGATTCAAGAAGTATCGGGTTGGGCTTGATTTTTCAAGATTTTTCCCGCACTCTCACGGATGCGGAAGTGGATGCCGCAGTGTCGGCAATCGTCGCAGGCCTGGGCGAAGAGAAGGGAGCTTATGTGCGCAGCTGAAACGGATGCCGTCACCAAGGCGGAGCTGACTGAAGTACTGTTCCAGGAATTGGGTCTCAATAAGCGTGAGGCCAAGGATCTTGTCGAGCAGTTTTTTGAGGAGATCATTGCTTCGCTGGTTGCGGGGAATGAAGTCAAGCTGTCAGGGTTCGGTAATTTCGAGCTACGCGACAAGGATCAGCGGCCGGGCCGCAATCCGAAGACCGGCGAGGCCATTCCCATCAGCGCGCGCCGCGTGGTAACGTTCAAGGCGGGACAAAAACTTAAAATGCGGGTAGAAGGTCATGTTGGAAGCCAGTCATAACGGGGAGCTACCGCCCATTCCGGCCAAGCGCTACTTCACGATCGGTGAAGTCAGCGAACTGTGCGACGTCAAGCCACACGTACTGCGCTACTGGGAACAGGAGTTCCCCCAGCTCAAGCCGGTCAAGCGCCGTGGCAACCGGCGCTACTATCGTCACCATGACGTTTTGCTGATCCGCCAGATCCGCAGTTTGCTCTACGAAGACGGTTATACGATCGGTGGCGCAAGACATCGCCTCGAAGGTCATGAGGCCCAGGAAGACCAGGCGCAAAGCCGCCAGATCATCCGCCAGATTCGTGCCGAACTGGAAGAACTGCTGACGGTTCTGGCCCGCTGAGGCTCCCGCTTCGGTTATCATACGCACCTGTTCGGGGTGTAGCGCAGCCTGGTAGCGCACCTGCATGGGGTGCAGGTGGTCGGAGGTTCAAATCCTCTCACCCCGACCAATTAGCTCGACACCCGCCAGCCGGCGGGTTGCCCTTATCCATGGGAAGGCTTTTTGACTGCGCTCATCCAGCGCCATCTCTCAAGTGGCGCAGTAGAGATGTTTCTGCCGATCGGGGCGCATGCCCGCATACTCTGGAGAAAAATTGAGCAGCAGCCCTGATCAGGTTATCGATGCCGCCACGGGCACTGGTTCGGTCCCGGCACGCTATGTGCCTTTGGTGTCGCTCGCCTGGCTGCATTTTCTCAATGACGGTGCGGCCAATTTTCTGCCCGGTGTGCTGCCCGTGGTTTTGGTGGCCATCGATCGTCCGCCAGCACTGGCGGGTACGTTGATGTTTGCTCTGCTGGCGGGGCAGGCACTGCAGCCCATGGCGGGTCTTCTCGGCCGTCCGCTGGGCGGGCGGCGATTGATGTGGTTTGGTGTACTGTCGGCCCTGACCGGTGCGGCACTGGTTGGCTGGACCTTCAATCTCGCGGGACTGGTCCTGGTGCTGGCGCTGATCGGCGTTGCCAATGCCTGTTTCCATCCCCAGGCGCTGACGGCCGCGCGCCGGTTTGCAGGCTCTCGTGAGCATTTCGGTGTGGCCGTGATGATGCTGGGCGGTGAAATCGGCCGCGGCGTGTGGCCATTGATCGCAAGTCTCGTGGTGGTCTGGAGCTCGTTCCATGAATTGTGGATACCGGTCTTCCTGGGATTGTTGACTGTTCCATTCGTCTACCGGATGCTGCCCGCGCCGGAGGTGCGCTCAAAGGCCTTTCATGTGCACATCCGCGGACGTGTCGGCGCTACGAGCAGGCTGTTGCTCTACGCCACGGTGCGAGGCTGCGTTGTCACCGGGGCCGTGACCTATCTGCCCCTGATCTGGGAGGCACGAGGCGGGGGACTCGTTGGCGGGGCCACGCTGGTGACGCTGATGTTGGTGGTCGGGTTGATCGGCATGCTGTATGGAGGACACTTGGCGGACCGATTGGGCCGCCGGCCGGTCCTCGCGATGGCTGGTCTTCTGATGGCGGGCTGCACGGCCCTGATTGCCTGGGGGCAAGGACCGGCGTTGTGGCTGGGGGCAGCATTGCTTGGCATACCCGCTTTCGCCACCTATCCCGTTACGACGGTCGAAGGGCAGGACCTTTTTCCGGACAATCGGCCTTTCGGTTCAGGTATTGCCCTCGGGCTTGGCAATGCGTTGGGTGCCGGAGTGGCTGCACTATTGGGTTTGAGTGCCGGCTCGATCACACTGGCCGGTCTTTTCTGGCTGCTGGCACTGGCCGCTTTGGTCAGCATGCCTCTGGCACTGCTGCTGCCGGCTTTGGAACAGCCCGGAGTGGCCCGCTGATGATATCCTTTTATCCTATTTGAGAATCTGTCGAAGCTGTTTTAGAGGACTGGCAAACATGAATTACGAGCACTTGATTGAAACCGTCCAACGCATGATGGCGCCTGGCAAGGGGATCCTGGCGGCGGACGAGAGTACGGGGACGATCGAGAAGCGTCTGCGCGCGGTCGGCGTGGAGTCCACCGAGGAAACCCGGCGCGACTACCGAGAGTTGCTGTTTACGGCGCCTGGCATCGAGGAATGCATCAGTGGCGTGATCCTGTATGACGAGACGCTGCGGCAATCGGCATCCAGCGGAGAGAAGTTCCCACAGCTGCTCGAGAAGCGCGGGATCCTGCCGGGTATCAAGGTCGACAAGGGAGCGAAGGATTTTGCGGCCCATTCTGGCGAAAAGGTCACTGAGGGGCTGGATGGCCTGCGTGAGCGCTTCGCCGAGTACTACAAGTTGGGGGCACGCTTTGCCAAGTGGCGCGCAGTTATCACCATTGACGTCGGCAATGACCTGCCCAGCCGGGCGTGCATCGAAGCGAATGCGCATGCGCTGGCGCGTTACGCCGTGCTGGCGCAGGAAGCCTCCATCGTACCGATCGTGGAACCCGAGGTGCTGATCGACGGCGATCATACACTGGAGCAATGCGAGCTTGCCACGCAACAGGCTCTTAAGGAGCTCTTTTCCGAATTGACGGCCCAGGGAGCGTTTCTCGAGGGCGTGGTGCTCAAGCCCAGCATGGTGATTGCCGGCAAGGGCAGCAGCGAAAAGAGTTCGGTCGAGGCGGTCGCCGAAGCTACGTTGCGCACACTGAAGCGCTACGTTCCGGCCGCCACGGGAGGGATTGCCTTCCTGTCGGGCGGGCAGACCCCGGAGCAGGCCACGGCGCACCTCAATGCCATGAACCGTAGCGGTCCCTTGCCTTGGCCCCTGACTTTTTCCTATGCGCGTGCGCTGCAGAACCCGGCGCTCGCGACCTGGCGGGGCAAGCCGGAGCAGGCGCAGGCCGCGGCCAAGGCTTTTGCGTTTCGTGCGCGGCTGAACCATCTGGCGCGCCAGGGTAAATATGAGGCTCGTATGGAGGAAGAAGCCGCCGGTTGAGTTGAAGTTGTCGTCACGGCTAAAGCAGCCTGATGCGCATTGAGCCTAGCCACGCAGGAAGTAACTAGTGACTGATAAGGAAGAACCAGCGATCAGTATCCGCAACCTCGTTTTCGAGCGGGGCGACCGGATTATTTTCGACCATGTCGATATCGATATTCCGCGGGGCAAGGTTACGGCCATCATGGGGCCGAGCGGCACAGGCAAAACGACATTGCTGCGCCTGATTACCGGGCAGCTGCATCCGGCCTCGGGAGACATACGTGTCGACGGCATGCCGGTGCAATCACTGCGGGGCAACGAGCTTTATGCCCTGCGCATGCGTATGGGCATGCTGTTCCAGAACGGTGCGCTCCTGACGGATTTGAATGTGTACGAAAACGTCGCTTTCCCCTTGCGGGAGCATACCAACCTGGGCGAGTCCATGATCCGCACACTGGTGCTCATGAAGCTGCAGGCAGTCGGGTTGCGTGGAGCCACGGAAATGATGCCCTCCGAGCTTTCGGGTGGCATGGCCCGGCGTGTGGCGCTGGCGCGGGCCATGATCATGGATCCCGAGTTCATCTTCTACGACGAACCGTTTACCGGCCTGGATCCGATTTCGCTCGGGGCCATCGTGCGCCTTATCCGCCATCTGAACCAGACACTGGGATTGACCACCGTGATCGTTTCGCATGACGTCGGCGTGGTCGAGTCGATTACCGATGTCAATTACCTCATTTCCGAGGGCAAGGTTGTCGCCCATGGCAGCCCCGAGGATCTGCGTGAAAACCGCTCCAGCTGGGTGCAGCAGTTCATGACCGGTCTGGCGGATGGCCCGGTGCCGTTCCATTTCCCGGCGCCGGACTATGATGAGACCCTGTTGAAGGAGCAGAGCTGATGGCTGCATCCACCCGTTCCACGACCCGCAGGTCGCGTACTGGCCTCGCCGCTTTCGGTGCAGCCTGGATCTTTTTTGCCCGGGTGGTTTCCCTTTTCCCCCGCGCTTGCATGCGCCCTCTGCTGGTGACCGAGCAGGTGTATGCTCTGGGCAACCGCACGGTGCCACTGGTGGGCTTTTCGGGCTTTTTCATAGGCTTGGTTATGGCCCTGCAATTGTATGGCGTCCTGGGCCGTTTCGGCGCGACGGTGACGCTGGGGCCTATCGTGGCGATCACGTTGATGCGCGAACTTGGACCGGTCATCTCCGCGTTGCTTTATACCGGGCGCGCTGGAACCGCATTGGCGAGCGAGATCGGTCTCATGCGCGCGACCGAGCAGCTTTCCGCGATGGAAATGATGGCAATCGACCCTGTTCGAAGAGTGATTGCACCACGCTTCGCCGGTGGTGTCATAGCCGTGCCGCTCCTCGCATTGATCTTCAGCATGATTGGTATGTTGGGCGCCTGGCTGGTTGCCGTGGTCATGATGGGGATGGACCCCAATGTGTTCTGGGGCCAAATGCTTTCCAGCGTGAAATTTTATGATGACTTGGTGAACGGTATCATCAAGAGCATCGTGTTCGGGTTTTGTGTCAATTTGATTGCGGTCTATGAAGGCTTCCATGCGCTTTCATCGCCCGGCGGGGTGGCGCGGGCCACGACACGAACCGTCGTTATTGCGTCGATCGCCGTTCTGGCACTCGATTTTCTGCTTACTGCTTACATGTTTAGGGGAGTTTGATCATGCGCCGAACCTTTGGCCTGGAAATCGGCACGGGATTGTTTGTCCTTTTGGGCATCGGTGCCTTGTTTTTCCTGGCGATCGAAACCACCAACATGAATAGTCTGAATACGGGTTCAACCTACGCCGTACACGCGGAATTCAGTGATGTCGGGGGGCTCAAGCAGGGCGCTGCCGTATCATTGGCCGGGGTGCGGATCGGTCGCGTGACATCCATTACGTTGGATCCCAAGAGCCTCGAAGCCGAAGTGACTCTGCGCATCGAGGATCGTTTCAACCAGATTCCCACAGATTCCAGCGCCAGTATCCAGACCAAAGGCTTGCTGGGAGACCAGTACATTGGTATCAGCCCGGGCGGTTCGCTGAAGTCGCTCAAGAACGGGGATACTATTCATTTCACGCAATCCGCAATTGTGCTGGAAAATTTGATCAGCCAATTCATGTTCAACAAGGCGTCATCGTCAGGAGGCAAATCCAATGGCAATCAGTAAACGCTTACTCGGGCTTACAACGGCGCTGGTTCTGATTGCGCCAGTGGCCCTGGCTGCCAATTCTGATTCAAGCAAACAATCGGCTCAAGGCCCGGTTGCGGTTGTGCGTGATGCATCCCAGCAGGTTCTTGCGGAGTTGAACAAGAATGCTTCCAAGCTGTCTGACAATCCCGCCCTTGCCGAAAAAATTGTTAAGGAATATTTGTTGCCGCATTGGGATTTCGATTTCACGTCCCAGCTTGTTCTGGGACGTGCCTGGCGAACCGCGACACCGGCGCAGCGCAAGGCGTTCGAGAATGCGTTCCTGCATTACCTGACCTCGACCTACGCCAAGGGTATTTCGGGTTTTAACGGAGCCAAGGTCCAAGTGCTGCCTTTCAGAGGTGATACGTCCAAGCAATTCGTGACGGTCCAGACCCGGGTGGCGGCTGAAAATCACCAGCCCGTCGAGGTGGATTACGTTATGCACAAAACTCAGGACGGTTGGAAGGCGTTTGACGTCAAAATTGCCGGCGTTTCCTATGTTCAGACCTATCGCAACGAATTTCAGTCCGAGATCAGGCGGACAAGCCTGCAGGCTCTCATCACGCGTCTTGAACACGCACAGCCGTCCAGCGATGGTAGCAGTCAGTCGAAAAAGGCACAGAAGGGCAAATAATGAAACATATGGGGCACCATGATTCACATAGCGCCCGCATAGTAGGTGAAGGTGCCGGACGTTATCGTCTTGAGGGTGACGTAAGCTTTGCAACCGTCATGCATTTGTTGCACGAGAGCCGCCCCTTGTTCGAGCATGAACCGCACATCCGCCTGGATTTCTCAGGCGTCGAGAGCATCGATAGTGCGGGCCTGGCCTTGGTCATCGAATGGATACGTGAAGCGAAACAGCAGGGGCATGAACTGGAGATCAGAAATCCGCCGCAGCGTCTGCTTGCGTTGGCACGGATCAGCGATGTCGAACGTTTGCTTCAGCCCATCATGGCGGAGCCCATGAATGCGGGTAACGTTGAAGCGTAGGATTTGACTGGTTAACCAGTAGAGGGAGGAGGCGCGGTTGAAGGCCCCTGGGCTTGATCAAGCATCTGCTCGTAATTCAGGGTCTGGTTGGGATTGTAGTTCGGCAGATTTTCCTGGATGGTTTGATCCCGGTTCTGAAAGTAGATGCTGCGCATCAGGGAATAGGGATCATAGGATTGCTCCAATAGTTGGTCAACGTTAAGATAGCTTGCCCGCTTTGTAACTGCTTGCAGGGCATAGATGGCGTTGCGAGTACCGGGCTTCCAGCCTGTCCAATAGGATGTGGAGCCGAAATAATCTGAATACATGCCTATGGCATCACGTACGTCACTCGGTCCCAGGAACGGAATCTGCAGATAAGGTCCGCTAGGGACGCCCCAACGGGCCAGGGTGATGCCGAAATCCTCGCTGTGGGGAGGCATGTCCCAGTCCGAGGCCGGATCGAAGAGGCCGCCCAAACCGGCGGTGGAGTTGACGAGGAAGCGTCCGGTGTCCTTCGCGGCATCCAGTGGCTTGAGCTGGAGCAGGTCATTGATTACCGTGATGGGCAGGCGCAAATTGCTGAAAAAATTGTTCAGGCTGTTCTGCACGGGCTGCGGCGTAACATTGGCGTAGCCTTTGGCAACGGGCCGTAATACGGCTTTGTCGAGCAGCATATTGAAGCGGTAGACCTCGCGGTTCACCGGCGCCAGTGGGTCGCGCTTCTGGGGCGGAACATTATTGGGGTTCCCCGGCTTTGTTGCGCAGCCTGCAAACGACAAAACAAGTGACTCTAGGACAATCAAGGCGATAAGCTTTGGTCTCGTTCGACCGCCGCAGGTGCTCCTGCTTCTTGGCATGCAGATTCCCCAGTTGATATTGGTGGCCAATCCGGGGCAGGATTTATGCCCCCGTCCAGCCGACTACAGCATAACGGATGTGCTTATTTCTAGCGACCTTGCATCCCGCAGTTTATGGTACCTGACTGGAAAACATATCGTGCGGATGCGGGTTGTGCCCTGGCATGGTCCTGAATACGGCCGAGCTTTCACAGAGCAGTCCCCCGGATGACCTTGTATTTTGTTTATATCCCTGATGTGTCAGCTGTTCTAATCTGTCAAGATTTGTGAATTTCCGAATATTTCCAGCAGGGGCGTCAGGTGCTTCTCGAAATGGCGCCAGCGGCCGATTGATTGGGTGTAAACCGGTTGCCGGACCTGGTACACACTGGCTGTCGAAACCTTGCGTGACGCCTTGTGAAAGTCCAGACAGCGTGGATCCCACTCCAGATCAAGAGCGGCGAGAAGCTCCCTGGTTGCGCGTTCAGGCTCGCGGGCCATTTGCTCGTATTCCACCTCGATGATTTTTTCCGGACCGAGTACTTTGCGCCAATGGTCAATCAGACTGAGATAACTGAGATAGTGATGGCCGATATCACCCAGATCGAAGGAATACCACAACTCTTCGGAGAACGGAGTCGCGAAACAGGAGAATGACGTATCACGCGGGTCACGTCGCACGTGGACGATGCGCGCGTTCGGCAGGCACACCTGTATAAGCCCGAGAATACAAAAGTTGCTCGGCATTTTGTCGGTAACTCGCGAGTGGCCGGCTGCGGCATGCTGGAGCGCCGCATTCCATCCTTCTGCTATTTCACGCAAGATCTCATCAGCTGCCTGCGCTATCCAGGGGCCGGTCTCCGGTTCGGTCTTGTAACGCAGTTTTTGCCGCAGGCGATCATGGATATAACGCATTTCACCGCCGGGCATTACCTCAGGGTGAGCGGCAATGATCGACTCGACCAGGGTCGTTCCTGAGCGAGGCATGCCACAGATGAAAATGGGCGCAGCTGTGTCCAATCCGATAGCTCGGCCTCGAGCCAGAAACTCTGGTCCCAGATTCTCGATGATTCCTGTGGTGTACCTGTCCTGTTCTTCTCGCGAATATAAATCATGATTCCGGCGTAGGCTATTGCCCTTCGCGTAGGCTGCAAAGGCTTCGTCGTACTTCCTGTGCTTTTCAAGAATCTGGCCATGGGCAAAGTGCAATAGCCAAGCTCGAGGCTCTTCTTCGGCTGTAGCGACCGCTTCGTTCAGCTCCTTGAGGAATGCCGGAGTATTGCGCTCGGGGGCCGTGTTGGCCAGGATACGCCACGCAGCATGGATATTTTTGTCCAATTCCAACGTCTTGCGCGCCAGCCGTGTGGCTTCAACAAAGTCGGCCCGCTCCGATGCAAGTGTGGCCAAGCCTATATGGGCCCAGCCTGAGGCCGGAGCAGCCGCAGCTGCATCCTGGAAAGCTTTCAGGGCCCCTTCGGTATTCCCGGCGGCATGACACATCCATCCACGGCGCAGATGTGCCTTGGCCTTGTCGGCGTCGGGGGCGAGGCGTGCCGCTTCGCTCAATGCTTCGATCGCCCGTTCGCGTTCCCCGCCCTGTTCGCAGCACTCGCCGAGCATCATCCACAGATGCCAGTTCCCAGGACTACTTTGCATACGTGTCTCGATTTCATCGATGAGGTCACCGCCGCGATGAACAAGACGATAAATATGCACAAATTGCGCGAAGACTTGCCCATGAGTGGGCGCGATTTTATAGGCCCTTTCCAGGACCTGCAGGCTTTCCGTGAGTTTGTGCTGCTCGCGGAGCACGTTCGCCAGGTTGAGTAGAAACACCAGATTCTGCGGGTCCAGTCGTTCGGCGCGCCGTAACATTTCGAGACTTCGTGCCTGATCGCCCCTCTGGTGCAGGAGGATGCCGTAATAGTGCCAAGCATCCGGAAATTGCGGATAGCGCTGGGTGACTTGCCGGTAACGCGATTCGGCCACATCGTAATTGCCTTGTTGCTGGGCTGCTGTCGCCTCCGACATCATTTTCACGAGCCAGGGTTGCGCAGCATTTGCGTTCAAGGGAATGACTCCTTCAGCTGTCGAGTCTTGCTGGGGTTTCAGAGTTTTCGAATATTTCCAGCAAGGGTGTCAGGTGCTTCTCGAAATGGCGCCAGCGGCCTATCGAACTGGTATAGACGGGTTGCCGGACCTGATATCTGCTAGCCGTCGATACCGTTCGTCGGGCCTTGTGAAACTCAAGACAGCGGGAATCCCACTCCAGGTCGAGCGCAGCAAGAAGCTCCTTGGCCGAGTCTTCCGGTTCGAGGACCATGTGTTCATATTCCACCTCAATGATTTTGCCTGAACCGAGTATTTCTCGCCAATGGTCCATCAGTCTGAGGTAACTAAGGTAGTAATGGCCGGTATCGCTCAAGTCGGAAGAAAACTCCAAGCCTTCGGAAAACGGCGTTGCGAAACAGGAGAATGCCGTATCACGCGGATCACGCCGCACATGGACAATGCGAGCGTTCGGCAGGCATACATGGATGAGTCCGAGAAGAGCAAAATTACCCGGCATTTTGTCGGTGACCCGGGGATGCCCTGCTGCGGTCTTCCGGAAGGTTGCATCCCATTCTTCGGCAAGGTCACGCAAGGTTTCGTCGGCCGCCGTTGCGAACCAGGTGCCGGTCTGAACCAAGCTGCCATAACGCAGATTCTGTCGTAGGCGGTCGTGAATGTAACGCATCTCGCCACCGGGCATGACTTGTGGGTGGGCGGCGATAATCGACTCGATCAGGGTTGTTCCGGAGCGGGGCATGCCGCAAACGAAGATTGGCGCCGTCGTCCGTACCCCTATGGATTTGCTGCGAGCAGCAAATTCGGAGTCGAGGTGCTCGATGATGCCATTGGTGTGCGCGTCCTGTTCTTGGCGTGAATACAGTTGCTGACTGCGATGCAATGCATTACCGAGCGCATAAGCCGCAAAGGCCTTGTCATATTCCTTGTGTCTTTCAAGAATCTGGCCATGGGCGAAGTGCAATTGCCATGCGCGGGGATCCTCGCCCGCCGCAGCAACCGCGCGCTCCAGTTCCTCGAGAAACACCGGACTGGAGCGTTCAGGGTCGGTATTGGCCAGAATCCGCCATTCGGCAAAGGTGGGGTCTTTTAGTTGCAATGACTTACGTGCCAGTCGGGTGGCCTCGGCAAAGTCGGCTCGCTCCGATGCAAGCGTGGCCAGGCCTATATGGGCCCAACCCGATGCAGGATCGGCCGCGACCGCATCCCGGAAGGCCTCCATGGCATCTCCGGTATTTCCGATTGCGCGGCTCGCCCAACCACGACGTAAATGTGCCGTGACCTTGTCGGCGTTTGGTGCGTGACGTGCCGCCTCGGTGAATGCTTCGATCGCCCGCTCGCGTTCGCCGCCCTGTTCGCAACACTCGCCGAGCATCATCCACAAATGCCAGTTTTCCGGATCATTTTGTATACGGGCCTCGATTTCATCGATGAGGTCACCGCCGCGATGAACGAGGAGGTGGATTTGCACAAGTTGCGTGAATATCTGGCCGTGGTTGGGCTCTGTCCGATAAGCCTTTTCGAGGACCTGCAGGCTTTCGGTGAGTTTGCGTTGCTCGCGGAGCACGTTCGCCAGGTTGAGTAGAAACACCAGATTCTGCGGGTCCAGTCGTTCGGCGCGCCGTAACAT
>Ga0307440_1000313_pt1 | contig 23622 bp, 18 predicted proteins | sample SalMarWE160410MG_FD_202150 | JGI IMG/M metagenome (GOLD analysis project Ga0307440, IMG submission 202150) | Salt marsh sediment microbial communities from the Plum Island Ecosystem LTER, Massachusetts, United States - WE1604-10 | ecosystem: Environmental > Aquatic > Marine > Intertidal zone >...
TATTACACCTTCCGGCTTAGCTCGCCATAACGGTCATATAAAATTACTTCTCTGGCTTCTGGCTCCTGCCTCCCGAAACCGCGATATGCTGCCTGGCGGCATCCATAAAGGCCTCCACCGCCGGAGATTGCCATTTGTCACGGTAACGGATCATCAAAATCCCGATTTCCAGTTCGTCGGCCCAATTCAGCCTGGCCATACTCCCTTGTCGAAGCTCGGAACGTACTGCAATCTCCGGGATCAATGTCACCCCGACTCCTGCCATAATCGTTCTTTTCAAGGCCTCGATATTGTTCATCTCGATCAGGCTTCCGGGTGTCACCTTCTGCTCCATCAACGACTGCTCGAACTCCATCCGATAGCCGCAATCGCTCTTGGGTAAAAGGAGAATCTCACCTGCCAGGTCCTTGAAGTCGACAGACTCACGGGCTGCCAGAGGGTTGTCGGGATGGCTCACAATCACCATCGGTTCGACGCACAATAATTCGGCTTCGAGATTCTCAGCGCTGATGGTATCGGCAAACAAAAAGGCCAGGTCGACAGTGCCGATCCGCAACTCATGCTCCAGCGAATACAGGGCACAGCTGGTGATATCCAGCCGAAGACCAGGAAAACGGGGGTGGAATTCGCTTAGGAGAGACGGCAGGAAACAGGTGGTCACTGTCTGGGGCATCCTGACCGTGAGCAGTCCTGAACCCGCGTTCCTGCCTGTGATCTCGGCCATGGCCTCGTCGCCGATGGCCAACAGTTTATCGGCATAGGCCAGCATCTTGGCCCCGGACTCGGTCAATCGGATGGTTTTGCCGATCCGCCGAAACAACAGGACACCGATCTCATCTTCAAGGGTCTTAATCCGGGCCGAAACCGTCGACTGTGAGGCGTTCAATACCTCTGCTGCCCGGTTGAAATTCATAAGGGTAGCCACCGTCCGAAAGGTCTGCAGACGCCGCAGGTCCATCAAGTCCCTCCTAATCGAAAATTACGATAAGCATACAAAAACAATTCGTTGGACTAGCGGAGAACTTTCCACTACACCTCTTTATAACAAAGAATCAGTAATAAAAAAACTTAATCCAAGGAAAAGATCAATCCCACAAACCTGACCAGGAGGATACCATGACATCTTCACCCGGCGGCGAAACAATGGAACCCATCCCTATTAAGGCCACACTTCAATTGGGCCAAAATCGCCGTATAGTAGCCACCGCCCGCAGCCATGAAATAGTGATGGACATTCGCAAAGACAGAGGAGGCGACGATGCCGGCCCAACCCCGCCAGAATTCCTGGCCATGGGCCTGGGCGGCTGCGTCATGAATATCTGCCGGATCATGGCCGCGGAAAGGCAGTTCGAGCTGCAGGACCTACGCGTCTCGGTCACCGGCGATATCGATCCCTCCCGGGCCTTTGGACTGGCAACGGACAACCGGGCCGGTTTTTCCCATCTCTTTCTGGAAGTGGCGTTCAACGCATCACTCTCGACAGGTGAAAAGGATGAGTTCCGGCAAGAATTTGAAAGAAGGTGCCCGCTCTGCGACACCATCGGCAATCCAACGCCTTTGAAGATCAACTTCGCATAGAGAAGCCATGCCGGTTTACGTCTGGGCCTCCTTAAAACGCACCAATCCTGCCAACAGATCGCAGGTGGGGGTCGACACCGCAAGCCTTTTGCCATTGGCTGAGACAAAGCCCACCAAGGCCTCCACCTCGGTGGGCTTTTTATTCTCCAGGTCCTGCAGCATGGAAGGGCGATGGTCATACGTAATAGGCACCAGCCGTTCATAAAAGAGTTTTTTATACCCGTCGGCATCGGGCCAGGGGAGCTTTCCTCCAAGCGCCAGAATGACGGCAAAGGTCTCGTCGATCACCTTGTCCATGATGGCCCTGGTCTCCCCATTTTCAGAAAGCATTCCATAGTGGACGCCCAGGATTGCTCCCAGAGGATTCAAGGCACAGTTATACAGGAGTTTGGCATAAAGGTCCTGGTGGATGTCAGGAACGGCCACGCAGGGAAGACCTGCTCCATCGATGGTGGCGGCCAGGAGTTCAGCTTTTCGGGGGATGGAGCCGCCGACGGCTGCTCCCAGGTGGACGGCATCGGCGGACACGGTGATCCGCACATGTCCCGGGCAGACAATTTCAAAACCGGTTATTACCCTTGCGCCAAGGGTTCTTTTAGCCCCGAAGGTCTGTACCAGCAGTTCGACATTGCCGCAACCATTTTGCATCGACACAACCGGGCAGCGGCAACCCGACAGAGAGGCGATTGCATTGGCGGCCGTGCCGGTATCATACGCCTTGGTGGTAATCAGGACAAAATCATAGGTGCAGGAAAGTTGGGAGATATCCTCAATACCCTTGATGAGCCCAGGAGGAGCTGCATACTCCCCCAGAATACCTGAAACCCGTAACCCTTCATCTCTAATACCATTTACAAACCGGCGCCGCAGAACGAGATCGACCTTATGACCGGCCACAGCCAGCATACACCCAATCGCCTGCCCCAGGGCACCGGCCCCAAAAATCAAAAAATGCATCATCTTCTCTCTGGATTGCAGGATGTCTTTCTCTTCCCTTGCTACATACTCCAAAATGCTGCTTCTATCGGCTGCTTACCCTACCATAGACAGGGTAAGATGACCATCGATATGGAGCCTGATCTCTATACTTTTTCCTCGACCACGGAAAGAGATCTGTAACGCTCTTCGGAAAGATCTATTTTGAAGGACTCGTCGGATAACAATTCTCTCCCGAACCTGTCATGGGTTATCTGGACTGTCGGTCGATCGATCAGGGGACCGGCGGCAGCGACAATACCGCCGGTGCCATCCGAAAGGGTGACCAGGTTGCCGGGCGGATAGATACCGATCGCTCCCATGAATGAAGCCAGAAGAGTAGGTTGGAAGGCTCCCTTGTCCTTCAGCATGATACTGAAAGCAGCAAGAGGAGATTGTGCGGGTTTATAGGGACGAACGGCGGTCAAGGCCTCAAAGACATCACAAATCTGAATCAGGGAAATAATAGGATGCCTGACCATCCAGGATGCCTGGTCAGGATAACCGCCGCCATCCTGTCGAAGATGATGGCCCCATGCCGCCGCCACATCCAACACTTTTACCTTTTTCTGAGCCAGAAGAATTTCCGCCCCTATCCGGGGGTGGGTCTTGATGATATCCATCTCTTCCTTTGTCAGCCGCCCCCGTTTAAAAAGAATTTCCCCAGGCAATGTTCCCTTTCCGACATCATGCAGCAGACAGGCGGTGCCCAGGTCAAACACCAGTTCCTTTTTCCATCCAAAGGACCAGGCAGCAAACACACCAAGTGTCGCTACCCGCACGGAGTGTCCGACTGTATAGCTGTCATAATCCGGATAATGGATATGCCGCATGACATCGGAAAACCGCGTTTGGGCAAAATGCAAGAGGTATTCACCGGCACTTCTTGTTTTGTCCATATCGATGCCGCCGCCGGCTGCCACATTTATATGCGCTCTGGAGACCACATCGAACAGGGCCTGATATACCAGGGTCGGCGTCTGGGCCATATTTTCACCCCTGGTATCCTGACCCTGCCAGGCCTCATCGCCATCGAATTGCTGCAGATAATGGCCGGCTATTTCGACGTGTTTGATTTCTCGCGATTTCAACAGTTCCCGGGCCTGCTCAAGCCCGGCCGCAGGCTGGGTGAGCTCGGCGGCCAGATTCAACAGTTCTATATATTCGGCAGTTGTAAGGAAACGCGAAAAAGAAAACCCCCCGCAATGAAAGTTACCGGCCAAATCGACAAGCTGCTTTCCAACAATGGAAGGACCTACCAGGACCTTCCCATCGAAAACAATCTCGCCTTTAACCACCCCGATAAACAGCTTGTCTTGTCCGGTCTCATTGCAGAAATCCTTGAGAACGTCATTAAACTCATTTGCAAGTTCAATGACCTTCGAATGCCCCGGGAAATAGAGCTTTCTCGCTGAAATACTGCGACACAACAGGAGCAGGAGAGTGTTGAGTTTTTCCAGTATCATGTGCGTCTCCTCCGCTGAGTTGATTTTGATCGCAGTCTTTTCATCGCCTCCTCTGCCGCTTTCCTGCAGACAGACGACCACTCCGACATTACCAGAAAGCGTTTTTCCGATATGATCCGATCCAGGAGTTCACGTACCCCGTTCCCCTGAAAATCGGCCGTTGCCGCTATGGTCTCTTCAACCCAGGGCTGCTCTCTTAATTCCCGCGGTAATTCGCTTAATCCCTGTACAATAATGTCTCCGGCCAAGACCTTGAGCTCTTCTCCGATACTCCTCTGTTTCGGTTGCCTCAGATATCGGTCAAGAAACGTCTTATGCTCCGGAAGCGACAGATCAAGGACAGGGGCGACAGCCTTTATCATCTCATTGTCAGGGTTTTTTTTGAGTCCGTCAATAATCTGCCCTTCAACCCGGGGAGCTATCTGAGTTTTCAGTAAAAAAGCACACAGTGGATAACAGGAAGGTGCGATCTCAGGGAAAATCGTGCCCGCAACCCGGCCGTGTTGAAACACTTCCAGACTCTGCAGAACCGGCAACTCCCGAACCATTTCCCTCAAGGAAAGACGGGCCAGACGGTCACTGAGCCGCTGAAAGGAATCAGTGCCTACTCTGCTTCCGCTGATCAGAAGTTCATTGACCGCAAAGGGCCAGAGTAAATTCTCCTCTCTCCCGCGGCAGAGTCGCAGCGTTCTCAAAAAAAACTCCAAAGGATCGGCATGCTTTGAGCGACGAAGGGCATCGGAGATCATCCGAAGGACAATGGCAAGGTTGGTCCGATCATCTTGTCTGACGATGGTCAACACACCGTGAGCAAGCACCTCCCAGGTTTTATCGTTTGGGGATGTCTCGAAAGCATCATGCAGGAATTGCATCATCCGGGTCTGAATAGACAAAGACTGTGGTTTTTGAGCCACCTGCAACAGGACAGAGAGGGCCTCTTGCTCAGTCGGAATATCCTGAATTTTTGTCAAAGACGACGAGGCCAGACGATTCGTATCAACAAACTCCTGTAATACACCAACCTCCACAGTCTGGAAATTCGGCCCTGCAGCCGGTTGTTTCGAATCATTTTCCTCCTGTTCCAGGTCTTGATTCGGAACCGGCTGCCTGAGAATCGATACCAGAAGATTTATCGTCTCTCTGGACTTTCTATCCTCGGCCCTCTGTTCCAGGCTGTGGAGTATCGAGGCCAAGACATCAAGATTTCCCTGTAAAGGACTCTTTTTTTCCTGCGGTTTGCCCTTGACGGCGCGGGCCAGCAGCAGAGCAACATCGTCCCAGGTTACAGACGGCAACTCACCTGGTTTGAACGTCAATCTTTTCATGTACACGGGAAGAGAAGAGAGCAGATTTCGGCACTGTTCAATCTGCTCACCGGTCAGCCCGTACCCGGAAAGTGCCTCAAAAAAGGTGCTCAGGTTCTTTGCCGCAGAATCCGAATACCCGTCGGTTGACGCACCTTCCCGGGTCAGATATTCTTTCCGGGTAATAGTTACGGCTAATGGAAGCTCTGGAATTTCAATGGATGAAAATTTTTGTATTGTGGAGCCTTGCGACCGGACACCAATCATTACTCTGACAAAATAATGCAGATCTTCTCTGGAAATATTCCTGTCTATATCAATGGATTTAACGCTTAAAGTCGCCATCAATTGCCTGAACTCATCAACAAAGACAAGAGTGTTTTCCAGTGGTACGCCTTCAAGCAGGAGGGACTTGCCGTCATCCTCCAAACGAATGGCATCCTTTTTTGAGGCCAGAGAGCCCAGAATGACAAGAAAGCCATCAAGTGCCTGATCGAGAATGCTATGCCCCAAAGGGTAATAAACACCGATCCTGAATAGCCGGTACATGGCGTTCATGAACTCGCCAAGAATCGATGAATCCAGGGTGACATTCGAGGGTTTTTCGGTTTTTTTAGGATTATTCATAAGTTACGGCGCGGGTTGACAATATCGTATACATCTCCCTTAAAAAAAAAGAGGACATCGCAAAGCCTCCTACCATCCTAACATCCGGCCATCCCTTTTACAAACCACAATCTCATACTTGTGAAATATGGGCTTGTTGAATTTTGGTTACCCGAAAGACAAACAGCTTACCCCTGGACCAGGAGCTGAACATTAGGGGGAATCAGAAGTTTAAAAGATATTGAAAACTGAATTTGAACCTGATAGGTTAGGATCAGATGGGCTCATGTTTCAATCACCATTTTTTCTACGTAGGCCCAACACCTTGAAATAAAATAGATATTAAAATATTCAAATAGGGTATTTCTATGAAAGACATAACAGTTGATGCACGAGGGGTCCTCTGCCCCAAGCCCTTGATCATGACCAAAAAGCAACTCAGTAAAACAGCAAAAGATACAAGCTTTCTGGTCCTTATTGACAATGAAACCTCGAAAGAAAACGTCGAGCGTTTTCTAAGTGACAACCAGATCAGATTTCAAACCTCGGTTGATGATACTGTCTATACTATCGAGGTAACCAAGACCGAGTCGGAGCTCAGCCATCCTGCAGCAGAGGAATACTGTCGCCCGGCTACCGGATCTAAGGCTGGTTATGCCTTCTGTTTTACCAGTGACAAAATGGGAGAGGGCCCGGAAGAGCTTGGTAAAATCCTGATCCAGGGATGCATCAACACCATCAAAGAACTCTCTCCCACTCCGGCCGCACTGGTCTTTTACAACGGAGGGGTAAAAATGGCCGTCGAAGGCTCGCCGGTACTCGCATCCCTCGAGGAATTGGAGAAGGAAAAGGTCAAGATCCTGGTTTGCGGGACCTGCGCCGACTTTTTCCAGGTCAAAGAACGGATCAAGGTAGGAAACATTTCCAATATGTATGACATTCTCACGACCTTAGCCCAAGCCGGGCATGTGATCTATCCGTAATGACAACCAGCTATTTTCTGCAAGGGCAACGCGGCTATTTTGATTGCGGCGCCACCTCTTTCCCGAAGCCTGCACAGGTTGCCGGGGAAATATCCCGCTATCTCAACCAGATAGGCGGCCCTTACGGCCGCAGTTTCTACAGCCGGGCCCTTGAAGTATCAGGCATTGTCGAGGAAACCCGATCCCTCTTGGCAGACCTTCTGGGGGTCTCGGGCTCGGAGAAAATCATCTTCTGCCATAACGCCACCCATGCAGTCAATATCGTCTTGAAGGGACTTGATCTTCCGGGGAAGGACGTGTGGATCAGCCCGCTTGAACACAATGCCGTATCGCGACCGCTGAGGCGACTGAAAAGAGAGAAAAAGGTCTCGGTCAGAATTCTCCCGGCGGCACCCGACGGCAGGATCCAGGTGGAAAGACTCAATGGGCTCTTTTCTGAAAAGACAGCGCTCATTGTCGTTAACCATCAGAGCAACGTCAATGGCGTTGTGCAGCCGATCAGAGAGATCAAGGCCACCGCCGGAAACATTCCCATCCTGGTCGATGCCGCCCAGTCCCTCGGTCACCTCCCGGTAAAGGCCGCCGGCTGGGGGCTTGACTTTGTCGCCTTCACCGGCCATAAGGGGCTCCTGGGTCCCACCGGAACAGGAGGGCTGTACCTGGCCAGAGGACTTTCCCCGCTCATTGAAGGAGGGACCGGCAGCCGGTCCGAGAGTAGTGCAATGCCTGATTTCCTCCCGGATAAATTCGAGGCGGGGACTCCCAATATAGCCGGTATTTTCGGCCTCAGGGCCGCGTTGCTGCACCGACCGGCACCGGCCCATACCAGAGAGGATTTTGTCGATCTGCTGGATGGCTGTAAAAAACTTGACGGCCTCAAGGTCCACGCGGCATATTCAGAGGGGCATCAGGGTGAACTCTTCTCCATAACCAGCAGCCGGTTTGATCCATCAACACTCGGAATGCGGCTCTATGAAGACTTCGGAATCGAGACCAGGTTAGGCCTCCACTGTGCACCACTGGCCCACCACCATATCGGGACCTTTCCCCAAGGCACCGTTCGAATTTCTCCATCAATCTATCATGTGAAAGAGGACTTTGAAATGCTGCTGCATTATCTTAGCAAACTCTCAAATTCAGGGTAACCATGCTCTTTCTTTTTCAATCCACCCATGACGTGATCCTGGCGGAGAAGGCGGTCAGGACCCGAAGTATTCCCTGTCGGGTGATCCCCGTCCCCCGCTCCATCTCCTCCCAATGCGGGATGGCACTGGAGATCACTGGAGAATATGCCGAAGAGGCCAAAAGACTCCTGGCTACCACAGTTCTCCCGAGTGAATCGGGCCAGGAAAAACGTTTCTCAACCTACACCCCAAAAGACGAATAATGACGCGAGATTTTGACCTCCTGCAGACCGTGGAACAAGGCGGTTGCTCAGCAAAACTGCCGGCCCAACTCCTGGATACGATCATAAAGAAAATTCCAGTCCTGTCACAGGACCAACTTCTGATCGGCACCGATACCCATGATGACGCAGCCGTCTGGAAAGTCGACCAACACACTGCCATTATAAGCACCACCGACTTTTTCCCACCGCTCTGCTCTGACCCCTATGAGTTCGGCCAGATCGCTGCCGCCAATGCCTTAAGCGATGTTTTTGCGATGGGAGGGAAGGCGGTGATGGCCTTGAACCTGGTCATGTTTCCGTCTTCCAGAATAGATATCGGGGTACTCGAGGAAATCCTCAAAGGAGGGGCGGAAAAGGTGGCCGAGGCTCAGGCCAGCCTTGCCGGAGGGCACACGATCGATGACTATCCGCCTAAATACGGCCTTGCCGTAACAGGAATCGTCCATCCAGACAAGATCATCACCAACAGTTGTGCAAAAGCGGGAGAGAAGCTCATTCTGGCCAAACCCATCGGCACCGGAACAATTATTGCCGGACAACGCATAGACGAAATCTCACAAACCGACTATCAGGCAGCGCTGGACGGGATGAAACTCCTTAACAAAAACGGTGCGGAGGTCATGCGTAAGCATCACGTCCGCTGCGCAACCGATATTACCGGCTTTGGTCTGCTGGGCCATGTGTATGAGATGGCCGCAGGCAGCGGCGTCAGTGTCCGGATCGACAGCACTGCCGTACCACTACTGGCAGGCGCTTACTCCCTGGTCGACATGGGCTGTATCCCCGGCGCATCCTTTCGCAATCTGCGCTATACCGATCACCATGTCCGTTTTGCAAACGACATCGACTACAACCTGAAGATGCTGCTGGTGGACGCCCAGACGTCAGGAGGCCTGTTGATTTCCTGTCCGACCGACACGGCATCCCTGGTGGTTGCCGACCTCCGGGGCTGCGGCTATACGGACGCAGCCATTGTCGGATCGGTGGAAACCCAGGTGGACGATAAGGCATCCGTCATCGTCGAATGACCCTGGAAGGGACCGCTGGACAACCACAGTTTACAGTGCATTTATGTTACCAGGTTACCCCCTGCAGCCCGAACCGGTCCCCTCACTATTTCTTGACTTTACCCTCCGCCATCTCATCGAAACGACAGGTCAGATGCAAAGACTCTCCGTCAAAGGAAGTCTTGACCTTATACGGCAGCGTCTTGAACAGACTGATCATTCCCTTATTATGGGGAGATGTATAGGCCATCAGGCCGGAAATACCGTTATCACGGGCAGCCCGGGCCAGTTTGCGCATCAACAGCTTACCGATACCCTTGCCCTGATAATCAGTGGAGATTGAGAACGCCACTTCGGCCAGGTTGCAGTCGACAAGCAGCATATACTCGCCGACCCCGACAATCCTGCCAAACCCGAACTCGCCGACAACCGCCACCAGGGACAGGTCCTTGATGTAGTCGATCTGGGAGGCCGGCTCTACATCGCTGCGTCCGAAGCTGGCTTTATCATGAAAAAAACGGCGCTGGACATCGTCTTTCTCCAGGTGGTAGTAGTGCTCCTGAATCCTTCGCTCATCAATGGGTTTTGACGGGCGGATGGTTATCTCTTCACCGTCCCGGGTGATGGTCTCCTCCAGATGCACAGGATAAATACCTCGTGTGGACTCACCCAGCTTGCGTTCACGGCCGATAAGGCGAGCATCTTTGGCCTCCTCGAAGAGTTGTTCGCGATGGTTCGGATGGGCGATCTCGATCAGCGCCAGGACCCTCTCCTGCAGGCTCTTGCCCATCAGGTTGACTACCCCGTATTCGGTGGCAACATAATGGACGTCCGCCCGCGGAACCACCACGGGAACATCGGTCAACGAGGTCACTATATTGCTCTTGCTTCCGTCACGGTTGGAAGAGTAGAGCATAAGGATCGACTTTCCGCCTTTAGAGCGTTTGGCGCCCCGGACAAAGTCCGGGATCCCGCTGACACCGGCAAAGAATGTGTGCTCCGAGGCTTCGGCCGAGACCTGCCCTGTAAGATCTATAGTTTGAGCAACGTTCAGACTCACCATCCGGTTATGCTGTGAGATGACGTAGGGATCGTTGACGTAATCCGACGGCCTGAACTCCACACCGGGATTGTCGTTTAAGAATTCATACAAATTGGGGCTGCCGATCGCGCACGAAGCCACCAGCTTGCCGTCATTGACCCCCTTTCTACGGTTTGTGATAGCGCCTGCGGCAAAGAGATGCATCACGTCATCGGTGATGTATTGAGAATGAAAACCCAGATCATTCTTCTCGGCAAGGGCCTTTACCGTGGCCTTGGAAGCAGCATCCAGACCGATCTGCAGGGTGGAGCCATCCTCTACAAAACGGGCTATATGTTTGCCGATCCATTCGGCCATCGGCGACTGATCGCGCAGCGTCGTCGACAGCAGCGGCTCCTCATGCTCCACCAGGTAGTGCACATTATTGACGTGGATAAAGCTCTGTCCCATGGTCCGCGGCATTTGCGGGTTGACCTGAGCGATGACCAGATCAGCGCTTTGGGCTGCGGCAAGCGTCACATCCACCGAGATGCCCAGGCTCATCCAGCCGAAGTCATCCGGCGGTGACGTCTGGACAAGCGCCACATGCAGGGGCATCTTGCGACTTAAAAACAGATTCGGTATCTCCGACATGTTCACCGGGGTGATAAAACGCATATGACGGGCAATTTGCTCGGTTTTTGCGGAGCCCAGATACAGGGTCCGGATCGAAAGGCTGTAATCTTTGGTCTTGTCGGCAATGATTGAGAGCGACGTCGTCTCACGACTCATCATGCGGACGATCTCGAGACCGCTCACCTTGGCGGCAGCCTCGGAAAGGGCTCGGACCAACTCCTGGGGCTCGCCGCAGGCCGAGCCGACATAGACCCGCCTGCCGGGGCGAATCATCGCAACAGCTTCTTTGGCAGTCCGCAATTTTTCCCTGTAACCATCCGCCCAATAGAGTGAACGCACCATAGCCTCCTCCTTGACTTTTGTATAACCACATTGGGCAACTCCAGGTGAATCGCCCGCTCAATATAGGAAATCCGTTCTCTTTAGCGTAAGTCAGGACAGTAGCCCCTGTCAAGCAAATGCGGACAATCGTGTTTTTCTCGATCCTTTCCCGAAGTATTATATATTTTTCCTATTTGACTTATTAAAGATCTATTGCTAAACGAGTGTACTCCTGTAACGAAGGTGCACAAACACCATGCAAATCCTATGAAGTCACCACGAGACACAAATATTCTCAGGCCTTGCGCCCTGCCCGGCCCCACCACTCACTCACCCGGCATTCAGACAGCTCAAGAGATGGCCCGTCAATGTAACCGCTGCGGACTCTGCCAAACTGACTGTGATTTCTTGAAAAACTTCGGCCTCCCGGCAGATATTGCAGAAAAATATTACACTGCCCCGGCCACCAGCTGTACAATAGCCTTTTCCTGCAGCCTCTGTGGTCTCTGCAAGGCGATATGCCCTCTTGGTCTGGACCCTGCACGAATGTTTCTTGATATGAGAAGAGATTCTTTTAATAACGGAAACGGGAACTTTCTACGGCACAAAAGGGTACTGAACTACGAAAGGAAGGGAACCTCAAAACGTTATACCTGGCAAACACTGAAAAATGACTGCACCACCATCTTTTTCCCCGGTTGTGCCCTGCCGGGCACCAGACCGCAAAAGACTCTGCAGCTTTACTCCTATCTGCAGAGCCACGATCCCGACATGGGTTTAGTCCTCGACTGTTGTTCAAGACCGTCCCATGATCTCGGCAGACAGCCATGTTTCGAGGCTGCTTTTTCCAATCTGAATACAACACTGATCCGGAAGGGAATACAAAAAGTAATCGTGGCCTGCCCCAGCTGTTACGAGGTTTTTTCCCAGTATGGCAAAGGCCTTGAGATCACCACAATCTATGAATATATGGTCCGGCAGGGTTTTGCCGTTAAAGGTTGTTTACACGGGGAGGTTACCGTGCACGACCCCTGTGTCATCAGGGAAAAATCCGATCTGCACGATGCCGTACGCACTCTAATTCGAGCCCATGGGCTTACCATCTGTGAGATGACGCATGCGAAGGAAAAAACTCTCTGTTGTGGGGAAGGAGGAGCTGTTGCCTCTATTGACAAGAATCTTTCCCGGCAATGGGGACGCAGACGAAAACGAGAGTCCATGGGCCGTCCCATCCTTACCTACTGTGCCGGTTGCGCGGCAGAACTGAACAAATCCTCCCCGACCTATCATCTTATCGATCTGCTCTTCGAGCCTGAAAAAACCATCAACGGCAAGGTCAGGGTTTCCCGGGCGCCGATTACGTATCTCAACAGACTCTGTCTGAAAAAAACGTTACAACGGCAAAGATAACATCCAGACTTCCGGCTTTTCCGGATTGATAGTACTTGTTTATAACGCGGGAGGCAGAGGGCGTCTCTGGAGGACGCCTCGCGGAGGCCCGAAGGGGAACCACACAGGGCCCGGAGCGGTGCGGACAGGACGTCCGCACCTGACAGCCGTGGTTTACCGGCGATAAGGCCGCAAAGTAGCGTCCGGAAGCGATGCACTCTGCCGGATTGTTCCTTTCGGCTCTACAAAAGAACGCTTTATTCAGATGAACCGCATTTCCCTCTGGGTTCCCGAATCGGGCAGGTTGTCATTCCGGCCCATAGGAGCTGTACACAAAGCAAACCCCAAAAAACGAGTTCTGGAATAAAAGGTTGCAAAGTTACACGCATTTTTCCTGCGACACGGTCCCCAGCACCTTTGCCGCATTGGCACCGCAGACGGCCTTCATCTGGGACGTGGTCAGTCCCGCCTGCTCCATCTCCTTAAAATACCGACCAGGTTTCAAGAGTGGAAAATCTGTCCCGAGCAGGATCTTATCAACTCCGGCCAGGGCAATAGACTGGGCATAAATTTCAGACCTGTACAGATAGGGGGAGGCTGCCGTATCAAACCAGACATTGGCCAGGGCCTCCCGAACCTCTTTCTTTAAAAGGGAATAAAAGAAGATCCCGCCCCCCCAATGGGCAAGAATAATCCGGTTTTCAGGAAATCGTTGCACCAGCGTATAGATCTGCCGGAGGGTGTTCGGACTTTTACCGGGATACTGATGACCGACCGGCTCGTTTACATGAAGCATGACCGGGCAATCAAACCAGCGCGCCATGGTCATGATCGGCTCGAGGCTCTCGACACAACGGTCGTCAAGGCCGGAGGTATAAAAGGCCAACTCACCGACGCCGGATAGACCCGCCTTCAGGCAACGTTCAACTTCTGCTCCAGCCTGCGGATGAAGAGGGTCGACACAGCAAAAGCCGATCAACCTGTCAGGCTGGCGGTGGGTCGCCTCAATAATGTAGTCATTACCCAGCCTGCATGTCTCTATATTCTGCCAAGGGAAGCCAAAGACCACGCTTTTATCTACACCTTCCTGGTCCATCATCGAAACTATATCAGTGGCACTTACCAGCTGGGATTTCGGTGAGTCATACAGCAGACGAAAAGCCGGCTCGCCTGTGAAAAATCGTTCGCGTTCGTTGCGGATCTCCCGCGGGAAAGCATGGGTATGGATATCGATAATCATGATACTCTGTCCTTTAAATAAAATACGGTCTTACTCCTTCAAAATCTGCCCCCCATTCTAGCCACTCCACCCTCAACTTTCCACACCAATCCAACGAAAGACTTGATTATTCGAATTTTTATTGGTAGTAACTGTTTTTTCGGTTTCAGACAGTGCATACATTTCCATTTCCGGACGACGATCCGGACATTACATATTCTATTTCAGTTTTCAGGCAGACGACCCTGCCACGTGGGAGAATAACATGTACAGAAAAGAGATCAAGGTCATTGATTGCACGGTCCGCGACGGCGGTTTGATGAACAAATGGCAGTTCAGCGAAAAATTCGTCAAAAATGTCTACAATGCTCTGGCGGATGCCCGTGTTGATTATATGGAGATCGGTTATCTCAGCTCAAAAGAGGCCTTTGACCGAAAGGTCTACGGCCCCTGGAAGTTCTGCTTTGAGGACGATCTGCGCAAGATCATAGGCAAAGAGGAAAAGCGGATCAAACTTTCGGCCATGGCCGATATCGGCCGCATCGAATACGAAGATATCCCGATAAGTACCGATAGCTCACTGGATATGATTCGAATTGCCTGCTATGCACATCAGGTAGATTCAGCCATTGCCCTTGCCCACCACTGTCTGGAAAAAGGCTATGAAACCACCATCAATCTAATGGCGGTTTCCACCGTTGGCTTAAGAGAACTCAACGAGTGCCTGGAAGACCTGAATAAGAGCAAAGTCCCGATCATCTACCTGGTCGACTCTTTCGGGGCTTTTTATTCGGAAGATATCGACACCCTGGCTCAAAAATACCTGGAACGTCTTCCCGGCAAGACCATCGGCGGCCACTTCCACAACAACCAGCAACTGGCCTTTGCCAACACCATCTCTGCAATAATCAACGGCGTCAACTTCCTCGATGCGACATTGTACGGTATCGGCAGGGGCGCAGGGAACTGCCCTCTTGAGCTGCTCCTTTCCTTCCTGAAAAATCCGAAATTCAGGGTCCGGCCGATCATCAAATGCATTGAGGAGGAGATATTTCCCTGGCGGGAAAAAATCGACTGGGGGTACTCCGTCCCCTATATGACAACCGGGGTAATGAACCAACACCCCAGAACAGCCATGGCCTTGATGGAATCCGACAAAAAGGATGACATAACAGAGTATTACGACACAATATGCAGCGCAGCCGAGACCTACTGATAGTGTTGTGAGCTCAAAATGCCCGGTACCGGGATGGATTCTGCCCAGGGACCGGGCGCCACTTGCCTTTTGCGCAAGTCCTCCCCACTGAGTAAACAATTTCCCTCTCTCTATTGTCTCCATAGGGTCGTATTAATGCTACCGTGTCCCGCTTAGGCCAACCAAAACTGCCCACTCCCGTCCTTTTTTTAACACCAACACCTTGACTCTCTTTTTTAAAAAAAGGATAATCAAATAAATTACCATCTTGGCGCAGTCCAGAGACGGGAGAGTCTCCTCGAAGTCGTATCCCGGTGCCTGCCCGGAAAAAACCTTTTACGATTGAGAATCAGAGGATTAAGGTTCACCTATGCCGGAACAACCAGATGCTCCACGTTCGACAGGAAAAAAGAAAATCCTGGTAATAGATAACAGCAGGTTAATCGTTACTCTGATGGCAACCTTCCTGGAACGGGAGGGCCACGAGGTCATGACTGCGGAAGATGCCTTCTCCGCCCTGGATATCGTCAAGGAGTTCACGCCACAGGTAATCTATATCGACCTGATCATGCCGAAAATAAGTGGCAGCGACCTGTGCAGAATTTTTCGAACCCTCCCGCAATTAAAAGATACCTATATTGTAATCGTTTCTGCGGCGGCAATGGAAAATCCCATTGATTTTGCAAGTATTGGCGCCAATGCCTGCGTTGCCAAGGGACCTTTCGGTTCAATGTCCCGGCATATCCTGGATACACTCATCGAATCAAGTGCACCGCGTCCCCAAAAGCCAAATCTCAAGATCCGAGGTACCGAAAATCTTCATTCACGGCAGATAACCAGAGAGCTGCTGGTGGAAAACAAACATTTGAAGATTTTGTTAGACAGCATGTCCCAAGGGGTCATCGAAATCCTCAACAACCGGATGACGTACGCAAATCCTGCCGCACTGTCGCTGCTGCAGATCACCTCCGAACAGGGGCTCGGCTCCTGCCTCAAGCATACTCTTGATTCTGCTACCTGGGAAACCCTGTCACCCTATATCTCAACCTGTGCCCCGACTCCTGCCTTCGAGGAAGAAGACCCGACCCTGCAGATCCATGACCGCCACATCATCCCCCAATGCCTGCAGACCCAGGAAGACAACCAGGATCGTATACTCCTTTTGACGGATATAACCGAACGCAAGCAGATGGAGTCGATCATCGAGGCCAAAAATCTCAACGAGAACCTCTGCTATATCTTCTCCGGCATCCGTCACGAAATCGGAAATCCGGTCAATTCTCTTAAAATGGCCTTGACGGTACTGAACAAAAATATTGAGACCTACGATAAAGCAACCATAGCCGACTTCATCAACCGTTCCCTGGATGAGGTGATTCGAATAGAATACCTGCTGAAGGCCCTGAAAAACTTCAGTCTTTATGAAAGCCCAGATTTCAGGAATATCCGCATCGATCATTTTATAAACAATTTCACTCCGTTGGTCCAAGACGACCTCAAGAGCAAGAATATCGACCTACGGACCATCGTCGGTCAGGGAGTTCAATTTGTTTATACCGATTCTCGCGCCCTCCACCATATCCTGCTCAACCTTTTGTCCAATGCGGCAGATGCCGTTGAAGGTAAAAATTCTCCCAGAATCATCATCAGCATTTCCAGCTCCTCCTCCGGAGTCAAGATCAAGATCGACGACAATGGATGCGGAATACCCGAATCGGACCAGAAAAATCTTTTCAAACCGTTTTTTACCTCCAAGACCCAAGGGACCGGGCTTGGTCTGATCATCGTTAAAAAAATGTTAATGAAACTGAAAGGAACCATTTCCCTGCACAGCGATGTCCATTTGGGGACCACTGTTACCATCACCTTGCCGGAGGGGCAATAAATGAGCATCCCTGCTCTCCATACCCTCCTGGTCATCGATGACGGCCGACTGTTCAGCGATTCAGTCCGGTACTATTGGGTCGATCACACTACGGAGATACTGGCAGCCCACAGCATCGATGAAGCCTGACAGGTTTTGACAATGGGATTCCCGTTCAACAATAATGGCTTGCTTTTCGATCAATTGTCGTGGCAAAGACCATTTTTTATCTTCGGGAAAAAACCGCAGACTCATTTAGCGGAATCGGTTCAGGGTGGTAACGGCAATACCCAGCAAGATGATACGGCACATGATCCGGGAGCACCCGTACTTCCCGTTTTCTTTCCGGCAGCTATCTTCTCTTTCATGCCTTACGCATTCTCTGTTATACTATGGGGATGAAACCTCCATGGCGCTTTCGCGATATAATCGATCTGGAATATTTCCTCCATCAGGATAAAGGCGGCACCTCCCCGGAAGAACAGCTGCGTATTCGCAAAAGAAACCGACGGATTTATCAGGATGCTCTCCTGCTGCTGAATGGTGAGAAGGGCAAAGCTACCCGTCACTTCCTGCTGCACAGATGGCTTACTAGCCGGCGGGAAGAGGAGGAGGGAAACGGCAATGTTCTTTTGCCGGGCCGCCTCACCGAGGAAATCTATATAAGGATTTGTCTTCTCCTCACTGCTTTCGGCTTGATCGCGGGGACCGTGGCCGGCCTGTCCTTTTTCACCTATACCGGCTCCAATCCCCTTAATGTCTTCCATTATCTAACCGTTTTTGTCTTTTCCCAGCTGGCAATCCTTCTGCTTTTGCTTTGTTCCCTTTTCATCCGCAGGAAAAATCGACTCCCGACACCGTCCTTGCTCTCCTCTCTGGTTGCAGGCCTTCTGGTCCGGATTTTTCACGCCGCCAGCCGAAATCTCGGCTCGAGCATGTCGGCAAAAAGAAGGGCTGATTTCCAGGGAATACTTGGAATAATTAAAACAAAACGGATATATTCCTCCTTGTTTTTCTGGCCGTTATTGCTCCTGACCCAACTGTTTGCCCTCACCTTCAACCTCGGGATGCTGGCCGTGACCCTTTACAAGGTGGCCGCAACCGATATTGCCTTCGGCTGGCAATCCACCATCCAGTTCAGCCCCGAGGCCATCTCCCACTTCGTACAAATTCTGGCCCTTCCCTGGTCCTGGTTTATCGGGGGAGGCGTTGCCTATCCGACTCCGGCAGAAATTGCTGGCAGCCGAATCATTCTCAAGGAAGGCATTTCCCACCTTGCCACCCCCAATCTGATCTCCTGGTGGCCCTTCCTCTGTTTTGCACTTTTCACCTATGGATTCCTCCCCCGTTTCGTATTGCTGCTTCTTGCCCTGTACAAAAAGAGACGGGCACTTTCCCGTGTACAATTCGATCAAATCGTCTTCGATCGTCTCCTTGCCGGCATGCGGACGCCCATCGTCTCTACCCAGGCCGAACCGGACCGGGATACCGACTCGTCTCCTGCCGTTTCCCGGCAACCTGCTCCCCTCGACCCGGACCTGCAAACAGAGTTTGTGGTCATGGTCCCGGACGATATCTTCGATCGGTGTCTGGATACCCAGCTCCAACAGGTCCTGGCGGGGAATGGAGATGCTTGTGTTAAAAAGATTCGATTCGGTAAAAGTTATTCATCGGACCGCGGGCTCCTCGAAGATCTTGCCGCCGAGAACGCCTCCATCCCATTGCTGATCCTGGCCGAGGCCTGGATGCCGCCTATAACTGATTTCATCGTTTTTTTACAGGATCTGCGCAAAGTTTTGCCCCCTCGCCTGCCGATTTGCATAGGATTGCTCGGCAGGGCAAATACGAAAACCATTTTCACTGCTCCCGATCCTGCCGAAACAAGGATCTGGCAACAAAAGATCGATAGCCTGGGCGATCCCTACACCGTCGCTGAAGATCTTATTCCACAACACTGAATTTTGAAGAATCTGGATCCGAAAGAACAAAAAGGTGCCCCCTCAGCAATGATCCCTGAATTTGCAATCATCGGTCACCCGAACGAGGGGAAATCGTCGGTGCTGTCAACCCTGGCCGAGGATGATTCGGTCCGCATCAGCCCGATCCCTGGGGAGACCACTCGATGCCGGACCTTCCCGGTGGTGATTGACGGCAAGGAGATCATTCGTTTTACCGATACGCCGGGTTTCCAGAACCCGCGCCGGGTCCTGCATGAGCTGCAGGGCTTTGTCGATCGGGGTCCCGACATGCTCAGACAGTTTCGAGAGGCCTTTGACTCAAGCCCCCAGATGCGCGATGACTGCGAACTCCTGCTGCCGGTTTCGCGGGGAGCTGGGATCATTTATGTCGTTGACGGCTCCCGCCCGGTACGCAACATAGATCGGGTGGAGATGGAAATTCTGCGATTGTCCGGCAAACCCCGCATGGCAATAATCAACTGCAAACAGGAGGAAAGCACCTCTCTTGCCGACTGGAAAAACGACCTCGGCAAGACCTTCAATTCCATCCGGGTTTTCAACGCCCACAGGGCGACCTATGCCCAGCGGATCCTCTTGCTTGAGGCCCTAAAAAGCATCGATCAGGATTGGCATCACCAGCTCGACTTGGTGGTCTCGGCCTTTAAACGCGATTGGAGCGCCCGCAACGACCGGACAGCCGACATCATCCTTGACCTGCTCACCGACTGTCTGTGCTTTAAGATTATCGGCAATCTGCAACACGATCAGGACCTCTTGCGGGAGAAGCTGCAGCGCAACTACACGGAGGCAATCCGTAAAATGGAAAAAAAGGCCCACGGACGAATCAGGGAACTTTTCAAGCACAATATCTTCAATTACGACCTGCCCCCCTGCTCGATCCTGAACGAAGATCTCTTCAACAGCAAGACCTGGCAACTCCTCGGGCTCAGCAAAAAACAGATTGCCCTCACCGGCGGCGCCGGCGGTGCGGCGATCGGGGCCGGCATTGACCTTGCCCATGCCGGCCTCACCTTCGGTATTTTCACAGCCCTCGGTGGGGCCATCGGCATGCTCGGGGCTGTCTTGGGCGGAAAAAGTCTGTCGACCAAGACCAGACTGCTCGGCGTCGGTCTGGGAGGCGAGCAGATACAGGTAGGTCCGAACGTCTCGATCCAGTTTCTCCATGTGCTCCTGGATCGCGCCCTGCTCTTCTATTCCCATGTAATAAACTGGGCCCATGGGCGACGCGACACAGCAGGTCCTGAACAGGAAAGGAAGGCTCTGGCAACAGCTCAAACCATCGGCAGCGGGAGTTGGCCTGCCGCCTCCCTTGAGGTATGTCGGGCCTATTTTCAGGCTATCAGGGACGGAAATGAGGAGAGAAAAGAACGTGAGGGAAAGAGACTCCACTCCATCATCACCGATTCTCTCACCCGTATATCCCACGGTGAAAACGAAGGATAACCTGATGATCAAAACCATTTTCACTGAAAATCTGCCTATTAAGCTGTGGCTATCGGACATTGAGGATGGCGCCCTGGCCCAGGCAAAAAACCTGGCCAACCTTCCTTTTGCCTTTAAACATGTGGCGCTCATGCCCGACGCCCATCTCGGCTACGGGATGCCCATCGGCGGGGTCCTGGCAACCGAGGACGTCATCATTCCCAATGCGGTAGGCGTTGATATCGGCTGCGGGATGTGTGCCGTCCAGACCTCTCACACCAACATTGATACAGCGTCGCTGAAAGAGGTTATCGCTCGTATCAGGGGTGAAATCCCCTTGGGATTCAAGCATCACCCCCAAAAGCAGGATTCCCGTCTGATGCCGAATCCTCCCCGTGGCTTCAGTCTCTCCGAGTTGTCCATGGTCGAGCGGGAATTCGATAACGGACTGACCCAACTGGGCACCCTGGGTGGCGGCAATCACTTCATCGAGATCCAGAAGGGAGATGACGGGCATATCTGGATCATGATCCACTCGGGAAGCCGCAATATCGGGTATCGGGTGGCCAATCATTATAATAAGGTTGCCATAGAGCTGAACGCCAAATGGAAATCGCCCATCCCACCCAAATGGCAGCTTGCCTATCTGCCGCTGTCCTCCGAAATCGGCCGCCGCTATCATGCGGAAATGCAGTTCTGCGTCGATTTCGCCCTGGCCAACCGCAGCCTGATGATGGCGCGAATCAAGGATATTTTAACCTCTGTTCTCTCCCCGATATCTTTTGCCCCGATGATCAATATCGCCCATAACCACGCCAGGCTGGAACGCCATTTTCGCAAAGAGGTCCTGGTTCATCGCAAAGGGGCAACCAGCGCCGAAAAAGGAGAACTCGGCATTATTCCAGGATCACAGGGGACAAGGAGTTCAATCGTCCGCGGCAAGGGAAACCCGGAGAGCTTCACCTCCTGCTCACACGGGGCCGGCAGGCTCATGGGCAGAAAGCAGGCCCAGCGACAGCTCAAGCTGCACCAGGAGATCGCCAGGCTTGATGCGTTGGGCATCATCCACGGAATCCGGAGTAAGCGGGATCTCGACGAGGCGGTCGGGGCCTATAAAGACATCGAGGAAGTCTTACACCTCCAGGAGGACCTGATCGAGGTCGTGACCTCACTGCGGCCGCTGGCCGTAATCAAAGGTTGATGGTGTCGAGATACAGCAAAGGTCTCTCACGCAGGTCTTTACCCCGCCCCAGGACACTTCAGGGGGCCAACCGTTCGATCTTCCAGCTATTCGCATCCGGTGTATAGAGAAACCTGTCATGCAACCGGTTTTTCCGGCCCTGCCAGAATTCGATGGAATCGGGAACCACCCGGTATCCTCCCCAAAAGGAGGGCAAGGGAACCTTCCCCTCACCGAATTTGGTCTTCATCTCCTGAAATTTCTGCATCAGGAATTGACGGGAGGAAAGAGGGTGGCTTTGACTCGATACCCAGGCCGCCACCTGACTATCCCTCGGTCGGGACATGAAGTACTTTGCCGATTCGGCACTTGAAATTCGACTTGCGGTCCCGGAAATACTTATCTGCCGCTCCAGCTGAAGCCAGACAAAGAGCAAGTTAACCTTTGAATTTCCTGAAATTTCCATGGACTTCCTGCTGCCGTAATTGGTAAAGAATACAAATCCGGTTCTATCAAAATATTTTAACAGGACCGTTCGCTGACTCGGCTGTCCATGAGGTCCAACCGTTGCCAGAATCATCGCTGTCGGATCGACGATATCGGCCTTTCGTGCCTGCTCAAACCATTTATTAAACTGCTGAATGGGATCGGGATCGAGCCCTTTACGTAACAAACCATCTCGCATGTAATCACGTCTAAAATTACTTATATCCAAAATCTACCTCAGCTGACAAACCATCACCCAGCAGATAACCGAAAATTTCACCATACGGTTAGGTCTCCCGGATAATCTCTTGAAAAGTATACATTACAAAATCGGACGAACCTGCACTGTTACAATTGGCCATGGCACCATCACGATCAACCGGAAGTATCATGAAAAAAGCTCCCATGACTCCCATTCCTGTCCAAATCTCAATCCCGTGACGATCATGGCAATCTCATCGTTGGATAATAAGTACAAGTTATCTTTGTTGCCGTAATTATTTTTCTCGACGAATCTTGCCCAGACATTCTGAATTTAATTTAACTTTTTTTTTGTTCATCTTTGACAAAAAGAATCAATCTACCATATACTTTTTATGAAAAGGATAGATAATTAACGATACGAGTCATGGGGGATCCTTTTAATCACGTCGCTGTTATAAAATTTGAGGGTTTGAACGTACGAACCTAACTTTTAGCAGGACCACAGAGAGGACCCGAATGAAAATGACTATCGGCAAGAAGCTGACCAGCAGCTTCCTAGGATTGGCAGCACTCGTGCTTTTATCAGGGATTATCGGTATCTACATCCTTCGGCAGGTCACATACTCCACCGACATCGTAGGCAAGGCCAAGGCCCCCACCCAGACAGTTGTTGTCAACGCTGCCCTGACTCTTGAAAAAATTCAGAAATATACCGTTGAGTTTGCAAATTCCACAACCGATCTCGACCGGATTGAGACAAAAATCAATGATGCTTTTGATGAGCTCGATATGTGGACCAGCATGCTTAAATACGGAACCGAATCCAAGGAATTTCAACAGAGTAAATTTGGCCGGCTGTACAAAGAAAAAGGGATTTCAGTCATTATCCCGAAAGACTCCAGGGAGATGCAAAAAGCGACTGAAGACATTACAAAGAAAAGTGCTTCCCTCAAAGCTGATATCTCCGATCTTGTAAGGGCCCATAAAGAATACGCCTCATATGCGGTAATCACCAAAGATAAAAAAATTTATCCTCTTCCCTCTTTTCTAAATCTCACGCAACGACTCCAGACGGAATGGAATCAGAAACTTAAAGATGCCGCCAATATGGAAGCTGTGTTTCCCGGGGAAACCAATCCCAAGGCCGGTCTTTTAGGAGAATGGCTTTCTTCCTACAAGGTGAATAATAAGGAATTAATGGAGCTTGTTCAGCGTCTCGCCGTTCAGATTGCAAAAATCAGATCGGTTGCCGTACAGATGAACCAGAAAAGTTCAGGCACGGACAAGACCCGTATGTTCAACCGAACTGTTCTGACCACCTCGAAAATAGAAAGGTACTTCAGTAGCCTTCATACCCTTGCTGAAACCCTCTATAACAA